>Ga0065711_1030623_pt1 | contig 31959 bp, 39 predicted proteins | sample Hoacrofraction12_FD_59098 | JGI IMG/M metagenome (GOLD analysis project Ga0065711, IMG submission 59098) | Hoatzin crop microbial communities from Cojedes, Venezuela - Epithelial fraction 12 v2 (version 2) | ecosystem: Host-associated > Birds > Digestive system > Esophagus > Crop | place... | reverse complement strand
CTCCTCTCCTCTCCTCTCCTCTCCTCTCCATTTTACAGAATAGCCCCATGAAAGAGCTGGATGCAATGCATAATTTGTTTATTTGATTTCCAGCGATGAGAGTAACTCCCAGGCTGCCCTGGGTGCCAGGGAGCAGTGACAGGGGCATGTTCCCCAGGAGCACTGGGATGCCTCTGTGGGCTGGCACAGCCCTGCCCTGCCACAGCCCCAAGGTAGGATTTAGCCACCCGACTTCTCCTGACCTTAATAACTGGCACTGACTTAACTGGGAGTCTGGTGGCTAAATCCTGTGTGAGTCTGGAAGTGTAGGAGTCAGTGTCACAAGTAATTTATCCCATGCATCTCTCAGCCTCCTAAACTTGGGGAACCCAGTTCTTAGCAGAGATGCTAGTACTGCCACAGCCCTGGTTGAGCAGATCTACAGCAGCCTCTCTTTATACCCAGTTTTCTCCTTTTCCCGTTTTGCCTCTCAACTGTTGGCTTGCCCAGGCTGGAGAGAAAGCCCTGCTCAGTCCTCTCTCCCAGCTCAGGAACAGGCACCCATCTAGACCCGGGCAAAGCCCCTGCTTCTGATAGCACCTCGGATCATCCTTCCAGCCGTGGGCAAGTTCCAGACCAGCCACCTCCAAAGAGGGGGAAGGATGCCCAAAAAAATGCGACTTGCAAGTTCTGGCTCACATGTAGATGCTACACATGGATGTTGCTTCCTGGGGACCTTGGTCTTGCTCCATGGATGCCATAGGCCTGATGCAGCTCTTCTGCTTCATCTCAAATCTCTGCTCTCATGTATTGAGTTTGGAAGACCAGAGGAAATTCTTCAGCCAGGCTCTGGTGCCTGAGCTGGGTAAGTGCGGGGTGCTAATGCCCATGCAAAGGGAGCCAAGGGCAAGGATGGCAAGATGGTCCCCCTCCACTGGACGTGGCTTGTGGAAGCCTTGTCTGAGCCTTTCCTGGGTCTTCTGAACCCCTTCAGAGCCAGAGTGCTGGAGGCAGGCAGGGACCCCCTGGACACAGCCCCTGGGCCGGGGTGTCCAGCCCCAGCACCTCCGTGCTGTCCAGCTGGGACAACAGCCAGCATCTGCAGCTCCCTGTCCTCAGAGCTGATGGATTTCTCATGTCTGCATCCCTGGCTCAGCTCTCCATGGCTGCTATGACCTGTGGCTCTCATTACGGGTGCAAGATCAAACAAAACCCAGCAGCCTGGGCTGCTCCCAGGTGTGACCATACTGGTGCTACACCCTCTCCATTGACATCTGCTTGGATGGACTCTGCCAGCAACCTCTGCTGTGCCACGGGAATGCTGAGGGCCTCAGCCGCTGTGGGGATGTGGGTGCAGGCAGGTAGGACAGCTCTGTGGCCAGGAGAGTGGCGTGCAGGCAGCAAGCAGCAGGAACTTGCCAATGGGCTGGTGGCAGAAGGCTGGGGCTGGAGAGAGAGTTTGTCAACCGGGGCTGGCCGTTGTCCCTGCTGCCTGCAGAGTGGGATGGACCTTTGCGGCTGCAGAGTTCAAGCTGGGTTACAGCTGCTGCCGCAGTCTGAACATCATATTCATATTCCAGTCACATTTTTTTGGCATCTTTTCCCTTCTTTGGAGGTGGCAGATCTCCAGGAGGGCAGGGTAAACAGGGAAATGGACCTAACTTGCCATCTCTCTGCTGCTCCCGCTGTCTCGGAGGAGTTTGTCAGTTGTCCCGAGTTGTGTCTGAGCCAAGCAGAGCTGAGCTGACTCCCAGCAAAACCTAAGCTGTTGCATTTGCTGACTGGGAGCCTTTTTGTTCCTCCCACTAAAGAGGAATCAGGTCATAGCTTGCCCCACCTCAGATATGGAAATGCTGCTGGCTCAGGAAGGGATGGACATGCCTTTGTTGTCCAGCACGAGATGGCTGCAAGCCCAGAAGCAGCTGGAGTTGGAGACCTGTCCTGAGACTTGCCCTCTGAAGCCCTCCTGAAGGGCAGGCACAGGGCTGGCATGCCACCTGGCAGAGCCTGCAAACCCTTGCCTGTGCCTGGGTGCTCCTGGGCAGGTGCCAGCCGAAGGCACATGGGACAATTTAAGGTTATAGTTCAGAAAATGCTGTGGTAATCTTGTTAGTGGCAAAACCACAGCTGTGCCAGGACATGAGCACTTGAGTTTGTCACCCTTGTCCAGTTCCTTCTGCAGGGTCCTCTATTTGGTCCCAGTGAACCATTGCCTACCTTCACTGGGTAACCCCTGCCTCCTTCCACTTGCCTGTTGAGCTCTGCTGGGAAATGAAATCCTTCTGATGGCAGAACATCCTGGAGGAAGTTGTCCTTTCTGCAGCATTGATATACAAAGGGCTGCCATCACATCCATTTGCCTCTGGGAGGAAGCCAGGAGGGTGGACCATCATGGGTGTTTCAGTGGCTAGGTGTGAAGGCAAGCACCTGATGAGTTAGTGCTAGACTTTGAACTGTCCTGCAGGTACAGCTTTCCAACCTGGGAACGATCGATTAGAGCAAAGAAAGCAAGAAAAAAGAGAAAACACAAACATCCTAACTCCATCTTGCGAAGTCCTTGAGCCATGCATCACCAGGGCTGAGAGCATCTCATACCTACTCACCCTGCCTGCTTGCCTTCAACTGGCATCAGCTGCCAAGCACCGTGATACCCAGACCTTTGACAGTCCCGACACAGCTGGCCTCTCATTTTCCTTTTGCTCCCTGCAGCCTGCTCGAGGAGCCCAGTTCTCCAGAGGTTGAGCACATTCTGTGGCATTTGCAGTCTGCAAAGTAATCTGCAAGTAACCATTTCCAGAGGCTGATAATTCACCCAAATGTGTGTGCAGTTCCTCAGGAAATGGAGCAGCCCTGTCCAGGCCCAGCACAGCTGTCTCATTCCCGATTTCAGGTGAGGCAGTGGGAAAGCTTCGTGGTCCTGCATGATGGGCAAACTGTATTCTCAGAAATGACCGTGCAGTTTTTGCTTAAATTTTGGAGAGAAAAATATAGTCTCTCTCAGCCACAAAGCATGGAAAATCTCAAGGAGGCAACTGAAGTGTGGCAAAAAGTATACCTGGGCTGTGAGAATAAGTGGGGTTGTATCGTTTTGGCTGTTAAACCAAAAACCCAGGGGAAAGAAATCACTTCGGGTCAACCCAAAATGAACTGTTCTGGTTATTCTTTCTGAAACAAAAAAGTGTTGCATGGACAGGAGCAGGCACTTGGTTTCATCCACTACTGATATTAACTGCATTTCTAGATGAATTACAAGTGAAAAGTTGCAAAGTTCCTCTAAAATCACAAAAACCGAAAATAAACACCTTGTTTATTCCAAAATAACAGACGCTTCTTGTCCTTTCAAATGGAGTCCATGTTCACAAATAATTATAGTCGCTCTGAAACTAGAGATTTTGGTGGATAAACTATTAGTCTGAACAATCCCAGCCTGGCCGACTAGTTGGGAAGCTGGGGGTGGATCCATGACAGAATCTGCTCTTCTTACATCATCACCCAGAGGATGCAGAGCACTAAGCAACCTCTATTTTGTGTGCTGCTACTGCCCTGTGGGGCTATGCTTAGTGGGACGGCTGGCGCTGCAGCCATGGTCCTCCGGCCAGGACAGGGGCTTGACTTGCTTGTGTTGGGTAGTTCACCCTGCCAGATTTGCCTGCAGATCCAGTTCTTGAGATGAGAAGTAGAAGCAGGTTCAGTTATCAACCTGCAGGACTGGCTGTGACTCTGGCTGAGGTAAGCAAGGGTGTAGGACCCTCACTGGGAATGTGCTAGGGTGTGTAGCGCATGATACTCCTGCTTTTCCCACCTGGAACGTGCATTACCATTGTGCTCAGGTCCCAGCAGAGCTGCCCCCTTGCCTCTGCATGTCCATTTCTCCTATTCCCTGCCCAGGCAGCCTGTGAGCAGGCAGGACCCTGCGCAAGTCACCACCTCAGAAGGCCACAGACATGCTGTGTAATTCTGTCCTAGGCTTTTCAGCCTAATTTCTGTGCCTGTTTTGGCAGCGTGTAGTTCTGAGCTCCCTAGGGACTCTCAGCCAGGCAGGATGTGGCCCATTGAGGAGAAATTCCTGCCCTCCATCTCCCGGACCTCCTGGCTCGGCTTGGCAGGCTGCAGGACTGCCTCCCCTCCCTGAGGTGGGCTGTGGGCAGGGGGATCCCTTAGTCCTTGTGGATGGCTCCTCTTGCCCTTTCTTAGGCACGATCAGAGCACCACAGCTGCTCGGGGTGTCCTCCAGGCTGGAACAGCCTCTTGCCCCATACCCTACCTCGGGGAGCTCCTGTAGCTGCTCTGCCTTGTGTTCTGCTTCCTCAGAACCAGCTATGCAAGTGGCTTTGGAAGCAAGACAAATCACAGCGGGAAGAAATCATCGTACGGCACTGGTGGGAGAAGATATTATCCTGCACTGCTAGCAAGACTGGCTGTCGGCAGGTAGGGCCCAGAGGAGAGCTGCGTTGCAGGATGATCACTGATGAGATGCTGGGTCCTGCTCCGACGGCCTCGGGAGAGGGAAGCGCTGCGCTGTGAAGCTATGGAAACGGCCAGGCTGGGTGCGGAGCTGTAATTGGGCCACTCGCATCACTGCCACGCAGGCAGGTATGCCTGGCTCTTTTGTGTGCACGCACACCGGGAAGCGTGGAGCTGCGGGAACGGCCATGCAAAAGTTGCTCTATTGGAAGCAGCGGCTCTGCCGGCAGCTGCCCCCGGCCGTGCCCCCCTCCCTGGCCCCCCGCTCTGCCTTTGAGTCACCTCAGCGGCGTGACGGCTGCATCCGCCCCGCGCGAAGGTCACGCTTAAAAGCATTGGACATGGCTGGGCGCAGAGGTGGGAGAGGCGCTGCAGAAGTCGCGTCGCGTTTGAAGGAGTTGCGGCCAGGGCAAACCTCCCCAATGTGCCCTTCGAGGAAGGGGGCTCCAACAGCCTTTCATTATTTGCCAAGAAACGTAAGCCCAGAGGTCCGTGAAATTGTCAGGATGTGTGAAATCAGGCACCGCCGGGCAGCTCTCCCGCACGACCATTTTAAATATTTAACACGTTGATTATACAACATTTGTAGTGAAATGCTGGTGTGGGCCCCGACCTGGGGCTTGGGGTGGGGGATTTGGGATTTGGCTGCCCTGCCCTGGGCTCCTGGCAGCCGCCGCGGTGCTGGTGGAGGGGGGGCGGCGTGGGGGCAGAGTGGAGGCTGTGCGGGAGGCACTCAGGCGGCAAGTCGCTCCTGCTCGGGAGCCACCGAGTGACAAACACGCTCAGGAGCAGGAATTCATTCCTGTAAATATGTTTGCATTATTTATTTTAAGCATTTTTATAAATCATAATAGGAGAGACATCTGCTGTTAAAACTGCAAACTGCATTCATGCCTAAGGCAAGGCGGGAAGAGGCTTGCTTTTCCTTGGGAAAGCTTGGCAAACTTTGGGGAGCACCGCAGGTTTGGGGGAAGCACGAGGGTAGCTGCGTAGGGGCATTTTCCTGGCATGTGTTAACCACCCAGCCTGCCTGCTCCTTCCCAGGCTCTTCATTTAAATACCTACAGTCCTCCCCACCTCTTCCAGCCCTCTCGTTTTTGACACCTCTTTATATGAAGCTTTATCACGAGGATGGCATCTTGCTCTTGCTTTCCGAACGGCCAGAGAAGCCAGGACTAAAACACCCTGCTCCTCTGCTAAGATATGCCAGTGCACACGGTTATCAGTGGGACTCATTTCCCTTAGATGCGCCAGAGGGATCTGGAGGAGGACCGGCACCTCTCTGCAGGCAGGGATTTCAGCTGATGGCACAGCACAAAATAACCCTCTCCCCAAGCCCAGTGACATTTGCAGGTCCCGATATCCAAGAGCTTCTGGAAATGGTGGTGGCTCGTTCTGGGAGAGGGAAGGAAGCTCCGGGTGACTCTGACTCACCGCTTTGCAAGATTAATTGCTGGCCGTTGCAGGAGGTTTATCACTGCCACCCGCGGCTCGCTGCATCTCACCTCTCGCTGCGGCTGCCTGCTGTCGTGCTGCCTGGGGAGCCGGGGCGAGCAGGAGCCCACCGGCACCCTCCTCCACCCAGCCTGCATCGGATGCTATGGTGGAGCTGACGTGTCACTGCGGGGGGGAGGCCATGGTGAATTATCTCCCCTCTGCATACCCTGGAGGAAGCCCCGTCCGTCAGCTCAGGCGCCTTGGGATGTGGAGGGTCCCAGATCTGTTGCTTGGATGGGTCTTGTTGTCCTCTGCCTCAGTTCTCTGTTCCCTCAAGGCAAGTGTTGTTTGAATTGGGGTCTTTCTGCCATGCTTGGCTCCTTTTTTTGAGCCATGCCACTTCACAGCAAGGCCCACCATAGGAAGCAGGTAGCATATCCACTCTCCAGGGCTCATCCAGACGTCCTCTCCGTCCTGGTGTCTTCAGCCATCCAGTCCCCCAGCACTGACAAGCCCAGCAACTGTGATGAACAAAATCTTTTGCATAATCAATAATTAACTTGTGGGGTTTCAAGCAGCTAATTAATCTCTTGGTGAATCATGAAAAAAGTATTTAGAATAAATGTAGGCATTTTCAAGCCAGGTGAGCAGAAGTTCACGCTCAACCCAGGCTCTATTCTCCACCCGTGTCCTTTCGAACCATCCCTGGAGAGCTTCTTGCTCCAAGTGATACTATTCATTGCCAGGGAATGGACAATATTGATCATAAATATTTGCCTAATGAGATCATATCTACTTTCCAGCATATGCAATGAGTAACCTCAAAAGGCCTGGTGTCCTTTGGGTGAGCCTGCAAACAGCTTAATGGCCTAGCGGAGTCTTGCAGCTCTGGAGGTGAGCTGCACTGGGCTCTTGTGTTGGGATTAGATCAGCCACAGCCATGACAGCATGGCTGGGTCAGAATGGGAATACCGGTGGCAGGGAACAGACCTTCAGTGGGACATCTTAGAACACCCACTTCTAGTGCTCCCACCCAAAAGCTGGGTAATGCAGCACATGAACTCTTCAGGCAAAAAATTGAGAGGATTCCTCTGGGTCACTGTTTTTAGATTCAGGGAATCTCACAGCCTTCATCCAGTGAAACATCCCATCCCAAATGAACTCCTGTTTGGGAAACCTCCACCAGGTTCACTACAAGCTTCAGCAGCAGCTGAGCTTGGGTACGCCAGCCCTGGGATAAAGCTTTGATCCAAATTCAGGTAACTGAGGGCCTGCAAAGCACCTGTTTCTCCCTGTGACTTTCGGGGACCCTATGTGGCTCTCCCCTGTTGTAAACCTGTGAGGTCTGGTAGATAAATCCTATGTAAGATATGCTGGGCGTTGCTCAAACTCAGGCTTGCTGCAGTCCATTTATATGCTAGCAGGCTATGAATTTGCTCTGCCCAGTGCTGGCTCCTCAGCTCATCCCAGAATAGCCAAGTCACTGACTCGTGGCTCATTTTGAATGATTGCCAAGCAGCTGCAGCTGTCCTTGACTTTATCTCCACTCCAGTGTGGCTTTGCCCAGCTCCACAAGTTCACACTAGGAGACTCCACTCCCCCTTCCCAGAATAGAAGACATCCAGGGCCCAGCGTCAGCAAGTTTAGCAGCTGTGGGAAGTGTTATCCTTTGAGCAATCAGTAATTAGTCTGATTGAAAGGCCAGAGTCCTTGTGGCTAATGAGTAGCTCGAGATGAGACCTATGATCTTCTGACCCGCTTTAAGTCTTTCTGGTGACTTCCAAAGACTTCCTCTTGCTCTCACCTTTGTGCCAGCTCACAAGTGGCTTTCTGTCATGGAAGTGGATCCTCTCCAGCAGGTCCAAAGCTCATGGTCATCTCTTTCCCTGTCAGCTCTGGTTATCTCCTGTTCCTCTTCATACTGCCTGTTCTCCACACTGCTCTCAACCATACATTTCCATTACACCTTCTATGTCCTTGCTCAGTTCTCCTACCTACCTCTTCATAGCTGTTATGACTAGTACTGCTATCGCTGTGAATCAGGGTTGGCCTCAGTCAATGCTTGCTGAGGAGACATTGTAGGGGGACTGTTGTAGGAAGAGGGACAGGTGGTCGATGGTGGTGAAGAGTGGATCTTCTGCTGATCCATGTAACTAACTCCTGGTGTTTCCAACCCCTCCTAATCCTGTCTTCAACCTGGAAAAAAATACAGCTCACCATCTGAAGAGGCTAAACTACATGAGGACTGACTTTTGTCTTAGGGGTTTATGCTGAGGGACTGTGAAATCAGAGCATGGCGCAGATAGCCAGGGGAAGAGATTGACTGGGTAGCACTTGCATTTCTGTGCAGATGCTTCGTGCATTCAACCACTTGTTCCTGCAGGAGCAGCATGGAAAATTAAGGTAAGGTGGGATTAAGGGATTTACCTGAGTCCCATCTAGCCTCCTCTTCCATTGTTTTAACTACGAAGTATCTCTGATTCCCTACAGAAAGTTGAGCTGTTACAGTAAGGGCCTTTTTTTCCTTCAGAGGTGTTGCAGGCTAGGAGTATTCATAGCCCTGTGTTACCATGCATCAATAGAGGGATAGGAACTTCTGGACTGAGCTAATTAATTTGATTTATTGTTCCTGATTCTTGGAGAAGTCCTGAGTATGATGGGATGTGATTTGCTCATCTGCCTTCATGTTTAGTGGGATTGGGGTGAAGAGGGTTACAAGAGCTCAGGGCAACCGGGGAGGACTATTGCCTCCTCTCAGCCGAAAAGGACGGTGAGAACAACAGCAGTGGTGGAAGATTTATCCTGGAGAAGGGAAGGACTCAGTGGGACCTAATAGCAGCCTTCCAGTACCTGTGAGGAGGTGATCAAGAAGATGGAGCCAGACTCTTCAGAGCAGTGTATGTTGAGAGGAGGAGAGACAGAGAGTATAAGCTGAATTAAGAGAAGTTCAGACTGGTGATAAAGATACAATTTTTTCTCTGTGAAGGCAGTCAAGCATCAGCAGATTTCCCAAAGAAGCTGTACAGTCTCCACCCTCCGACGTTTTCATGCCCCCACTGGACAACGTGATCTCACAGCTGACCTTGCTTTGAGCAGAAGGTTGGACTAGAGACCTGCCGAGGTCCCTTCCAACCTGAAGTAATCTGTGACACTATGATGAGGTCAACGTGGCCGAGCTCACAGGAAGGGCAACGCTCCAAGACCGCTCCACCTCCTCACATGATTAACTCCAACACGCAGCTATATGAGTTCTTGAAGTCTGGAATTAGGTGGCTGCGCCATGCCTAATGCCATGGATCACCACGCACTGGCTTCCTCTGTTCTTGTGATTTTTGGAGTTGCTTTTTAGTCTAGATCATTTCACAGAGCTGTTCACAGCATGGGCATATGAAGCAACTGGTACAATCACAGGCACAGTAAACACACAGCAGCATGAGGAACAGGTCAAGTAGAGGGTAGACTTGACCAACGGCTGCTGCAGAAGCTAGTGCACCAGGACACTATGGCCTGAAGAGCAATTGGTCGTACAATAATTGTGTGTTGCTTTGGGATTCCTTGCTGGTGCTGGGTCACTGAAGTTTGGTCTAGGGTAGCAGGGGCTAAACCAAGTCATAATGCCTACAGCTAAAGCAATGCCTGGAGCATAAGTGCTCATAACTCCTCTGGGAAAGGAGAGATTCGTAGGGTCTCTTCTGTCTTCCCACAATCTCCAAGTGTGGCCCTCTTCTGAGCTAGGACATTGGATTTGACAGAACCTGTGCCCCATCCACGGTATCTCCTGGGCATGTGTCCCATCCCAGGATCTTCCCAGGTATTGGAGTGAAGCAGAAGGAGACTCACAAGGTCTGGCAGCCGACCAGCTGTGCCTGAGACAAATGGACTCAGTAGGAAGCACAGAGATGCAATCATGCCATCCCCTGCTGTGTTGCAGGCCAGGCTGGAGTGCTCAGGGCCTCCAGGGGAAGAGATGGACGTTGCAGCGGTTGAGTCAGTGCCGCTGAGCTCACACTCATAAAAAACCTGCAGACCACAGTGGCTGGAAAGGCCAGGGAGGCAATGTGCAATATAGCAGCGATTTCTCTCTGTTTGCTGTGACCTCTTTGCGAGGCAGCTTTTGGCTCTGGGGTTCACATCCTCTCCGGATCTGCTGGCTACATCAAAACCAAATTGGCTCTACAAAAACTCCCTAGCTCCACCGGCACTTCACTGCTGAGGAGACAGAGAGGTCTAAAATCACAGTGTGCTGGTTGCTTGCAGGGCAGATACCTGTCAGCAAGGCAAACATCACCTTGGGGATGCTCAGGATTGCTCTGGCTCGCACAGCCCCCCTGCCTCCAGCTCAGCTTTCGTTCAGGACGTGCACTGCTTTGGCTGGGGAATGCTAGTTCTTTAGCAACTCAACGTCCAGAAAAACCTGCAGTCACGCAACTATATATAGCCAGAGAGAGGCGATGACTACGGTGACGCAGTCTGGAAGTGGTTCCTGGCTGTTGTCCAGCAACTGGGAGCAAGGCACATGGCTTTTGCTTTTTAGGGGCAGTGGTGTGCAGGGGAGGTGGGGGCCAGGGGTTTGGCAGCATGATGGGCTCAAGAGGGGACTTTATCCTCACATGACTCCGAGTGAAGGCTGGTGGGGTGAGCCAGCAGATGTGATGCCACTCATGGTGTTTGGGGCTTGGAAGGGATTTCAGTGGTGTAGTGACCTGGTCCAGGACCTCACTCAGCAGAAGCTTCCTGGTAGATGGGACTTGGAGAAGTCGTGATATAGAGACTCAAGACATTTTATACTGTGTGGTTGGGAACCCCCTTTAGCCTTGAAACAGGGGTGAAGGCTCTCAGTGATGGGACTCCTGGGAGGGTCCCAGAAAAGGTTCTGATCTCATCCCCTCTGGCCTGAGGACTGTAAGGTCTCCTTGGCTGTGAGACCTCATCAGAAGGGATGCATAAGCCATCATCAACAATCATGGCTCCAGCATGGCCAAACCAGCAGGACCAAAGAACAGCAATGACCCACCTAGCCCCAGCCTCCCCTGCCCCCAGTCCTACACTTTGGTCTGAGGGCATCCAACAAAGTGGTGGAGACGTCAGGTTGGACGCCACACTCAGCGGGTGTCTCTTTCTTGTGCAGAGAGGCAAAGCCAGCTGTGACCGGGTGGTGGGATGGAGTCAGTGGGGACTGATGCCTCGTTGGGTGCCATACTCATGCAGAAACACAGGGATGTTCAGGCTTGGCCATCACTGTTTTGCTGAAGAGCTGGCAGCTGCTGGGGACCGCCCCTGGGCAGGAGACATGGCTCTGTATGCCCTTCCCCAGGGGATGCTGCACCCATGGCGATAAGGGCTGTACAAAAATAAAATGGGGCACAGGAATGGACATCTCCAATCTGGCCCCGGAAGTGAACCTCGCTACATCCCTGCTCCTGGGACTGGACCTCATGGTGGAGAGGACCTCTGTGCCAGCAGCTCCAGCATTGGCCTCTTGTCTCACCTCACCAGCCACCGCTGCCAGGAGTCCTCCACTTCACCCAGCACTGGGGGAGTCCCCAGGACTGGGCATGGTGTGTAGGGGGGATGGAGAGGTCTGCTGGCCAGTGAGAGCTGCAGGGCTTCAGCCAGGACACACTCTGGCCCTGCTCACAACCCAGAGCAGCGTGTGGTGCCTGGCTGCCGAGTGGGAACATCTGGGGCCCTTTCCAGGACAAATCATAGGTTGGCTTGGTAGGATTCAGTTTGCCAAATTTCTGTCTGCTACTTATAGCCTTTTGGGATGTATCTGGGGGTGTTCATCCCCTATATCAGCCCAGGTACCCTGGTCAGGCCCTTGGTGTGCACCCCAAAGGGGAAATCTCGCCTTGACCCCTGCTGCAACCCATGACCATGCAGGTGCTCCTGCAGAGACCCAGCTCGTTGCGCCTGCCTATGCCAGGGAAAAGGCAGGAGATAATCAGAGCAGCTCCCTGCCTCTAGAGTGTGCTGGGAGCTGCAGTCAGCATCCCTCCACATCTGGACCTGCAAGTTTCTTTTCCTGGGACAGATCCTCTTTGCCACAATAACAACTTGATTGTTAACCCTGGAACCTACTGATGGGAATCAGAATCAGCTTCCGGTCTGCTCCACTATCACACTACCTGATTCTTGTGCTCAGAGATCCTGAACTAGGCTGAGGAGGGCAGCAGTAAACCTGGCACACTGTGCTGGGTGGTGCGTCATGCGGACAGCCCTGGCAGATGAAGAGCGCCCTGGAAAGCAAGGCACAGGGATGGGTTTAATGCACCTCGTAGTGCTTGCCACACCCTGTTCGCTGACTGCAGCAGGAATCCCGGTCCTCCTTGTTGATGTTTGGACATGTATGGTCAACGTCATGGGAAAAAGTACGGAAGAGGTGGGTGAATATCACCCGGCTAGAGCAATGGGACTACGCAGCCTGTCCTACTCTCTGTCCCCATGTGTCCTCCCCTCTCTGCTCCAGCAGTGGTAACTCTGGGTTCAGGCTTACCTCTTCCCTGCCCATACTGAGATGCAGAGCAGTCTCCTGTACATCGAAATATTAATCTGTAGGTTTTACAGTGCTGAAGGAGCAGAGAGTGCCACAGCGTGAGCGCTCAGAAGCAGACGGCGCTGCTGCACAGAAATCTATGCCCAAATGCTCCATATCATATCGTACAGCATATGTCTAGAGACAGGCCAACAAATTTAGACCTGAAAATGTGTGTAATTACCAGGCAGGACTTTGAGGCTGGAGCTTCAAAGAAAACAAAACTTGTATGCCTTTGACAGCTGTGTGATGGTACTCTGGGCATGAAGTTTAGTGGGACAAACCCTACCTTTGCATGTTACTTAGTCCTAGCAGTGCCTGAAGGCTCACTCAAGCGCCTGCTTCAGCTGAGAAACTTGCACCACTTAAGTATTTGTTGGTTTGGCTCAAAAATAGAGCTTGCTGGGTTTAGCATGATACACAATATTCCCATATAGCTCTTTTTCTCTCTTCCTACTAGCTCTGCAGCTTAGTTTTTTTAGTGCATTGCCTAGAAACTGCCCTGCAAAAGTGGAAAATGCTGTCACTGGCAGAGGATCTTACTTTGGTCAATGACATGTGGCTGACAGCAGCATGCAGGACTGGTTGTGGAGACTGGTTCCCCTGGAAAGCCAGGCACTCTGCCTCTCCTGGTCACCAGCAAGTGTCCTCAGGCAGCAATTCCACCATTCTCTGCTTCAACACACCCTTATCCCCATGGTGTCAGCCACCTTGAGGGCAACCAAGCCTGAAGAAGAGGCAGGATGTCTGGAGGCAGGTCCCCAGCAGCGCTGCCCTTCTAGGGCAAGCAGCTTGGGGGTGGTGTTAGGTGGCCTGAATGGCTTGCACTGGCTGCAGGGTGGCCTCAGAAGTGACCTGGGTTGTGGTGTGATCTGCCCCAGGGGATATCTGGCTGTGTGCTGTCCCTCCCGGTAACATCGATGCTGCCAGAGGGCTCCTGCTGGCTCCTGCCAGCTCTTGGGGTTGCACTGCTAGCAGAGCAATGCCTGGGCATGCCCCAGGTCTGGGACTCATGTGAGTCTCTGGGAAGGTCGGTCACGTCAGCCCTCGCAGTGGGAGAAGGGAACCTCCTCCCAGCTTGTCTCCACACCTGCCATCACATTTTGTCTGTGGGGTCTCCTTCCATGTCCTCTGCACACCCTAAGCCCTCCCTGGCAGTATCTTCAGCTGCATCGCTGAAGTCCCCTCCCTGCAGCATCATCTCCCCAGTCCCTGGCCCTCACCCCTAGCACAGCGGTGAGTGTTTGGGTTCACCCTGGCCCTTATTTTCTTTCAGAAGCCAGGTGAAACCCAGTAGTTTTTAGGATTTGTGTTGGCAGAGAAGAGTGAGCAGATGGTGCCCTAAAATCCCTGTGCCCCGAAGAGTGAGCTAGCGATCATTTTTGAAGCTCTTGAGATTTTTTTTTCCAGATCCTGCTGAGTCTGGCAAGGACTATAATTGCAGCTTGGACTGGCTGGAGAGGGCAATACCCGGATGGGCTCCCCGCCTTTCAGGCTGTAATTGGGCCCTGGCGATACAAAGCACAAAGCTCTTTCCTTCCTGTTTGCTGTGCTCCCTCTGTGAAACCTTCCCCTGCCTGTGCTGTGCATGCTGGAAAATATGTAAATACCAGGGCACAGGAGAATTACTCCCTCGTGCCTGCGCCACGTCTGAAATACCCATTAAAAATATATGTTCCAAAAAGAGCACCTCTGCACTGAAGCACAGACTCTCCTGGCAGTGGGGGGCTGTCTGAAGGGAGCGAGAAGGAGTGGATCAAAGGGTTTCGCCATACGCGTCGCCGGGAGAAGAGACGACGTGGCTGTCCCAGCTAAATTAGCAGCAGGAATGGGGGTTTTGGAGGCTACACAAAATCAATAGGACTATCTGGAAATGCCTGCCACTCAAGCAGGAGATTGTAATTCAGCAGTAGGGTCTGCAGTTCTGTGCCATGGCTCGGGCGGCTGTGCCAAGCCCAGGGAGTGATGCAGCCTCTGGGGCTGCACCGAGTGAGGGAAGGAGGACGAGAGAACAGAGCACACAGGGGAAAGGGACTGCATGGGCATGGGCTCATGCAGCAATAAGCAGGCCTACCAAGGAGCCATGAGGACGCTCATCTCCTCCAGCATGGCTATGTCAGCCCAGCAGTGGTGAAATGGGGCTCTGGTGGCATCACCTGCCTGTCCCCTGCCCATAAGGTCCTGTCCCAGCTCGGTATGCGGTGTGACAGATTGGTGAGGAGAGTGGGGAGCCCATTGCTGCATGCATCCTCCGGGTCCCCTACTTGCCTCATGGCCTTGGGTGCCTGGGGAGCTAATTACACATAAATTTGCTGCAAAATCTCCCCTTCAGCTTGGCAGGGAACACTAAATTTTCCCGAAGACCTCAAGTGATGTAGGACCACAACCTGGGTTTTCTGGGAAACCTGACAGGGGACTTGGAGGGTCGGGGAGATGAAAGTTGGTGATGCCTCCAGTCCTGGTCTCCTCCAGAAACACCCTTGGGGATGCGCTCGGGGCCAGGGGCAGCAGCTCCCCTCTGCAGGCTGAGCACTGGGATCTCTTGCAGCTCCAGCCGGTGAGAAAGGGCAACCCACAGTGAGGTTTTCTTCTTCAAAGAAATTCAGTGTTTGGCTAGATCTTTCAAAGGAGATTTAAAAAGGGAAGATAAAAAAGAAAGTTAAAAGCTGCCCAGTGAGGGGTGGAAACAAGAACGTGGGGAGAGATCAGGGGCAGCACTGGCAGCAAAGCAATGGCAGGACACCAACCAGCACTGACAAGTGGTGGGGAGAAGATGAGGAGAGCCTTCATCACACGGCTGTCTGGCCAGGTTGTCTCTTCCCATCCTCCAGGATCTGTGTCTGTAATGGCCTTCTGCAGGCTGGGTGTCTTCATCCCCTGAGCCCTGGAGAGTCCTGACCCAGCAAAAGGAGTGGGGCTGGGGGACAGCTGCAGTGGGTGACAGTGATGGAAGCTGGGGAGCCATGCCCGGGGAAGTGGGACCAGCAGCATGGGAGGGGTGGGATGCAGCGGGAACGCAGAGCGAGACACCGGGAGGGAAAATGTTAATCAACCGCAGTGCCTCCCTGAAAGGAGCCAAATGTAAATTAGATAATTAAGCTATTATTTAAAGCCGGGAGACGGTGGGGACAGGCCCGGGGTGGCCGGACTGCATTTTAATCAGCTGCCTGGCTGGGGCTGGCGAGCCTGTGCTTGTGTCCCTGCCCCTGCATCCCTGCTTCTGTGTCCCTGCCTCTGCTGCCGAGCTCTCTGAGTAACACACAGCCCCTCCGTGAGCCATGGGGCCATGGCCACGCTGTGCCCTTCTGCCCAGACACTGCCATCCCGCTTCCCCAGGTATCTGACCAGACCAGGGGGTTAAGGGTCTAGGTGTGGGTGTACTTCCACCTGTGTTACCACCTTTCTATGGGATTTCAGTTAGGCTGCAGGAACCTCTCTGGTGCTGTAGTTTACCTGCTCTTGCTATTTTTGATGCTAAAATCTAGTAATGAGAATAAGCAGTAACAGTGAGGATAAATCTGCCCAAGGAAAAGTAAAACACGAATGCTTCAGCCATGTTGGCTGGACCAACCTCCAAAAGCAATGACCGGGCTTTAGGAGCCTTTTTTTCACCTTCTTGTGTGGAACTACAAGGACACTAGAAGAAATCCGAGTAAATGCCCGGTGGCTCAGTTTACCCACCTCTGGAAGCAGCGCTGATGCTTCAGAGAAGCTCTCAGAACAGTGGGGAGCTCTAAGGTCGCTTTTGAATAGTGGTGTGCCAGTGAATGTGGCAGGACAGGACTTCCTTCCTGCATTTCTCTGGTTTTTTTGGTCAGGAATGGAAATGAAAACCATATCCAAAACATTCTACGACAAAGGGCATGAACTCGTTTCGTTTGCTGTCATCAGGACCATCCTTCCCTGTGGTGGAAGACCCAGTTCCTGGAAGCAGAGACCTCTGAACAGCGGGGAGAAAATGAATGGTTGTTCACTACCTTTTCTTGTATACCAACTGGGATTTAGGTGAAATGAAGTTAGGAGGGGCCAGGTTTGAAGGAAACCCGAGAAGATGTTTGTTCTTTCGAGCATCCTTAGAGGGAGGTCCTTGCAGCAGGGGGAGTGGGTGCTCCCTCTTCGCATGGGAGGTGTAGGAGTTGAAAGGCAGAAGGATAAAGCCCATGGAGAGCTCTTCAGCAGAAAGGCAGCACCTCTCTAGCTCAGAAAACCCCTCTCCATGAATGTCTGGAGACAGCACAGCAAGGAAGCATTACACACGTCAGCCACGTTTGTAGTCTCTTCCCCAGGCACCTGGCATTGGCCCCGATGGAAACAGGGGACCAGGTTAGAGGAACATCTACTGTGTGCCTATAATACAGCCCTTATCTTTCAAGAGGCTTTCTTACTGTATGGCTAAAGAGTAAATTAAAAGCCTGATCCAGAGTGGCTTTCAAGTGCCTTACTCTTATTTAGGTACCTAATTCCTGCAATTTCCATTCCTTTGCAGAGCTGGGCCCTTAAATCCTGCAGACATCCCCTCTTAGCAAAAGATTACCCCAGTGCCATTCCACCGGCTGTGCACAGACCCCTGGGCATCCAGCCAGTGACAGTGGCTCACCCCTGGCCATGCACAGACTGGTCCTGCAGCGTGTCCCTTTCAGGGGGCTGCCAGTGCCGGCGGCATGGCTGTGGGGGTGGTTGGTATTTCCAAAGCATGCTGCCGGGGAGCACCGTGCCGACTCACCCAAGCGTGAATTCTGCTTCCCCCTGCTTTATTTGCCCAAAGCAGCAGTTTATTCCTTCTCTCCACCTAACCAGCCAGGCTGCAGCTGCCTCCTCTCTCCCGGGCCTGGGGAGGGACTTCAGGTGCAATTGAGCTATAAATAATTGGCACCAACATCACTGCAGTTGTGCTGCTTTTTTATTTGTACAATCAGCATGTGCACGGGTAAGCGATGCCTTTACACTGTCTGGATTAGGAAATGTGTTTGCATTGTTGTTGTCTCCTTTTCGCCTCCTCCTCTGCTCTCGGAGCGAAGTGGGTGCCATCATTCAAACTGGTGAGGTCCTTTTGGGTGCGGTCACGGACTGTATCCAGGGCTCAGATCTCAGTGGCCCAGGGCAAGATCACACAGGTTTAGCTTGGCAGCTATGCTGGAAGTGCTTTATAGCTCGGAAACCATTTGAGGAATGAAGAAAACAAATCCCATGTGATTTACATAGCTGATCCCATAGCGATGAGGAGGTGATGCTAAGTCTGGAGTCACACATGGCACAGGAGTTGCAATGCCTGGATCCTAACTGGCCATTAGATGTGAATCAGGGAATACAGCAGGTAAAATGGGTGGCTCTTGGTGGTATATTTGCCATAGGAAAGAATTTGCATTTCTTTTTTTTTTCTGCCTGATATTCAGAGGCAAGACAAAATTAACCAAACAACTTTTCTCTGAACTCTGAAATTTACTGCTGTATGACTCAGTTTCCCTTGTTGTGGTGTAGGGACAACAACCCTTTCTTCCTAGCCAGCAGTGCGGGAAGGTTTGTGTGTGTCTTCTTTGAGGCAAAGCTCTGTCCAGAGCATCCAGCTGGGAAGAAACTCTGCACCTGCAGGTCTTTAATCCCAATTCCAGGATTGTTTTCCAAACTGTTGGTGAGCATGTTATAGGACCATAGAGTTGCATGTGCTGGAGGAAAGAGGAGATGCTGACTGGGCAGCTGCTGTGGGGAGCACAAACACAACCTGGTACCTTCATCCCCCGGGGTCCAGCAAGGGCTCGAGCAGTGGACCCCAGGGTACAATCCATTTTGTGCTGAAGGAGATTCTGCAGGAGCTCAGAGGAAGCCTCATAGTGCTTGGTCTCTGCCTGTGAAGGAGCCATTCAGGGTGGGCAGCCTTCATTTGTAGAGGTCTAGTTGCAGATATATTGAAGTGGCGGAGTTGACTCCTAGCCTTGTTGTATCTGTATTGAACAGAGAAGGGAGGTCACCTGCCCTGAAGCTTAACACCATCCTTAAGAGCTTTTTCACACCATCTGGTTCAGGGTGGAAGCATGGCTGTGAGGTGGGCAGGGCTGCGGACATGGTGACATTGCAAGACTGGACCTGTGCCTGGAAGGGGAAAGCTTAGTGCCACAGCCTGCAGCACTGGCACAGCTTAGCAGGCTCCCAGCAATACTACTGACACAAGCGGTCCCTCGTCCGCTGATACTGGGTGGTAGGTTGGGGTTTGGGGGGGTTTTACAGCCTGCACAGTGATTCTAGGCAAATCTGTCAGGATCACATGAAACTAAAATAAAAAAACTACTCAGTGCCCCAAGCACATATAAAGATGTTTTCTCAAAGATTTGTCCAAACTCCCAAGTTCCCATTCTCCCAGCAGGAAGAGAAGAGAAAAAAATCGAGGCACAAAAGCGTTAGGAGCAGGCACTGGCTGGCGAGGGTGGGAAGGGGGCCAGGGCTGGGCGCCGTGCGTTGGCAGTAATTTTCCGCATGCGGTGGATTAGGTGAGGCTCTCGGTCAGGAGTGAATTCTTTTTTTTCCCCTTCTTCCCCACCTCCAGAGACTGGTGTTGGATGGGAGCCCAGCAGAGGCAAGATAAAGGTCTTCTCTATCAGACAGCTGTTGAAAGATATCAAATAAAGAGGCAGGCATTGCTCAGAAACCGTTAGAGGCAGCAAATGGGAGGGTAAACTGCAGAACAGGTACTGTCTGTCGTGTTGAGAAGCCTTTGAAGATACTTCCTCTCCTGGCCTTGCAGCTCGCCTGACCTCTGGCTGGCTGGGCCTCTCGTGGGCTCGCGGGGTGCTGTCCCGCAGGATGGACAAGCATGGCAGCTGCCGTGCCAGCCAGAGGTGGGAGAGCTTCCTTTTGCATCAGGTGGGAGGCAGGGACGGGATAACCGTCCGCTAGGGTAGGGTAACCTCAGACCCACCCTCCTTTCCTCTCGCAGCCAGCTGAGCCAAGCTCATCGCCCAGGCTCACTCGCAGCCAGTCCTGACCCTGTCCTTGCCATTCCCCATGTCTCAGCCTGGACACTTTCCAGCACTTGCCAGTGTCCTCTCCCCAAGATGTTCCTCCCCATCCTGCTGTGCATCAGCCTCCAAAGCCCTGGAAGGACACGAGTTAGGCGCAGGGCACACACTATGGGCCTGGCCATCGTGTTGTTGCCGCGCTGCATTGTGTCATGAATCTAATCAGATCTCACGCGCCAGGGAGCAATTCACTTCCCCATGGGAAAGCGTGAGACGCTTGCGCTGGGCCTCGCACGTGGCTCCCTGCCTGTGGCGTGGTGCCCAGAAGGGGATGGAGGGCAGGCCAGTGGGGCCGGCAGGGATTGTTGGAGCTGCTTGGGCGGGTGTGCTGTGCTGGGCTCTATCCTAAGCCAGAAGGTGCTGGGTGGGCCACCCCAGTGTGGCCACAAGGAGCTGGCTCCCAGAAGGACTTCTTGTCCCCTCCATCCCATCCATCCAGTCACTGCTCCATCTTCACCTCTCCACCCCGTCGCATCCCATCGCATCCCATCGCATCCCATCGCATCCCATCGCATCGCATCCCATCGCATCCCATCCCATCCCATCCCATCCCATCCCATCCCATCCCATCCCATCCCATCCCATCCTCTGTTTTATCCCATCCCATCCTATCCCCCATTTTATTCTGTCTCATCACATCCCATCCCCTCTGTTTTATCCCATGCCATGCCATGCCATGCTATCCCATTCCTTCTGTTTCATTCAGTTCCACCCCTCTGTTTTATCCCATCCCACCCTACCTTATACCATCTGTTTTACTCTGTCTCATCCTGTCCTGTCCCAGCGGTCCTCTCCCATGCCATCCCATTCCATCATCTCCTGGCTGTCCATCCCGCTCTGCCTGTCCTATCCTGTCCCGTCCTATCCTCCCCACAGCAACAGCTGTGTCACTGTCTGCATCTCCCAGGGATCAATCTGGTGCAAGTCTCTGGTCCTGATCAGTCCTCCATGGCCACCTGTTTCTCTTCCATCCCAGCCCCACTCCTGCTGGGTGCATGTCCTGCAGTGCGGGCCATGCTGGAGGCAGGAGGTGGGGCAGCAGAGCAGAGCCAGGACACTCTCCCTCGGCTGTCACAACACACACCCACTTTCAAGCTGGGACCAGAAGCTGCCAGGAGGACAGGTAGCAATGAGCTCAGGGCTAGCAGCTCCCAGGGCATCCCTCTGGCACGAATTTCCCCCCAGGACCCTTTGTCTACAGCTCCTGTCCAAGGTGTTTACCTCCTCCTTGGGTAATTTTGCACATCTCCAGCACTGAGTCATGGACAAATGTCAAGCAGGAGGTGATTTACTCCAAATTAAGTGGCTAGGGTCTGATTCTGTGGTGCACAGAAAGGACTGGTTTGAGTGGGGTGCTAGCCCTGGGGAAGGCAGGGACCAGGCTTTCACCAGGTGCTGGGGTACAGCTTGCCTTTATGATTTTTGCAGTTACTGAGGGAAATGATATAGACCTGCCCTTGACTCAGCCATTTTATAGCATCTCTTGAGCTCAGTGAAGCTGGCGCTAAACCTTGGTTGCTTTGATCATGACAAATAGGAGCAGGGAAGCCAAATTCAGTGCAAAGTCACTGGCTGCCTGTGAAGCTGCTGCTTTTTCAGGTTTTAGTTGTCTAACTGGTGCATGGCTGGTGACTTTCCCACCCACACTGCTGGGGCTGGCCAGGGTGGCCGGGATGGTGTGCGAGCTTCTGCTCTGTGAACCCAGAGGAGCCTTGGGATGCTGGTGGGATTGGTCCTGCCTGCGTCTGCTCTCACCTCTGTGGGAGGAGCTGGCCCGGGGAAATGCTGAGGGATGGTGTCTTGGACCTCAGCTGTGTTGGCGTCTTTGGCTGATGGCAGGCTTTTTACTCACCGATTGTGTCTTCCTAGGCAGGAAGATACCCCAGGGTGGATAGCTGGGGGAGGTCACAAGGTTGTCATCCTGGTTTTGTGGGTGGAGGTGAATGCCCAGGCCTCTGTGAGGACACTGCTGGCCCATGTCACCCAGCTTCTGTCCTTCTCAGTTATGCCTGCTCCTCCAGAAGCTCAGCTGGTTTTGTGGCAGGGTGCAAGGCAGGGGGCACGTGTGAGGCTGCAAGCCCCACTGAGGAACTGTGTTTTTCAGCCCCTGGGCTGAGGGAGTGGTCCCCAAGCGCATGGACTTCTCCAGACACCAGCATGAAGTCCATGAGACTCCAGGAGAGACAACCAGGCCAGGATGTCTGACTGGGAGACCGTACACGTCACAGCCTCATCCACAGATGGGTGGCCCTCAGAGGGACAGCAAGTCCCCTGAGCCCCCATTGGGCTGCCGTGTTGGGGTTTGCATCTGTCCCCATGTGTGCACGGGGAGGGGGTTGTCGTGAGGAGGCGGTGGGATGCGGGGAGCGGGGGGAAGGCAGCCATCCACTCCCTGCTCCCACTGTGCCTCGCTCTACTTGCCGCGGTCCCCAAGCTCCCTTCCCTTCCCCTTCGCTGCCTTTTATGCAGCTCGCCCAAGGCTCCAGGGCCTGGGGATCTTTCCAGGCTTCCCCAGCTGGGGTTTGGCAGCTCTAATTTTAGGCACTTCTCAGTTTTGCTTTCTTGCCGCTCGGCTGAGGAAAAGCGCTTGTGCAGGGAGGCAAGCCTGGCCCTTCCCCACCACTGCTGGCTTTCTCTTTGTCTCTCTCCCCTGCACGCTCCCGCCTGGTGCCTGCTGCACTGAGATGCCAGCAGACATTAATAAGCCCCTTTTTAAAGCCAGTGCTCTTGCAGGGATACAGAGTGGGGATGCACATGGAACCAGGGACCCTCCAGACCTTCTGCTGTCCCATGGTGATGCTCTCCAGACCATGGCGTGACACCCCATGCCTGTCCAGAAACACTTGGAAGGCTGAGAGCCTGTAGGCTTGGAGGAAAACCCAGTCAAGGACATCAGACTGGCCACGTTTTAACCACAGTGAACAAATTCCTTTCAGTTGGGCTGAGTGTCTAGGAAGAAGCTGGGGAATGTCTTGCTGCAGGAAACCCCAAAGCTCAACATGGATCAAAAAAAGTGATCAGATGAGTCTATGCACAGAAAACGCAGCACGAGCTAAGTTGGCCCTTAGGTCCTCCCTTGCAACCTGTTAGAGCTGCTGCAAGATGTGACCCTGGACCTGGTCAGCCTTGGGGCTGAGTCAATACAGATGGTGAGTTTAAAATCAAAAGTCCAAGCTAAGGACAGCCTTGGGTGTGTGACAGGATATTTTTCGCAAAGTCCTTGCTATGCAGTTTGGACACAAATGTGGAGTGTAACAGCATCCTCCCCCCCACCCCCACCCCCTAAGGGAAAGTGTCTTCTGGGGAAGAGAAAGAGAATTTTTTCCCCAGGGAACAAAAGAATCAGGTGAGGAGGACAGAGGAGGTGGTGGCAGCTGGGAGAGCAGGCTGTGCTAGCCGGGCTGGATCCTGCCTGCAGGGCACTTCTGCTTGCACGCAAGAGGCACTTTGGGTTTTGTCCAGTGTATCCAACGGGCTTTCATCTTCCAGCAGGGAATGGCTGTTGGATGGAGCTGTCTAACTGGATTGCAAGCTGCCTGCTCCTGAAAGGGCTCTGCATCCCATTATCCATAAACCTGTTCATGGCACACGGCTAATTCAGGCAATTTGCGACACGTTTATGCTGTCGATGTAATAACCAACCCGTCGGCCTTAGCCAGGCTGGAGCACCGTGTCATGAAGTGCAATCTGCAAATCAGGCTTTTAATGCAGGCCCTGCTGTCCCTGCAGCTGGGGTGTGCAGCCAATGCTGCAGCCGCAGCGGCAGAACCTGTGCCGTGCTCCGGCGGAGGGCATGCCAGCGCAGGCTCGGGATGTGTGTGCACCTCCTCTGCTTTTGGAGCCTCTCTGCTGCCCATGGGGAGCTGGGCTGGCAGGGTCCCCAAAGAAGCACTGCCCTGCAGGTGATAGGAGGCTTAACTACTCCCCCCACACTGGCACCCCTCTTGTCACAGGTTTGCAGGACCCAAATCCAGCGTTATCAGAGGGCCTCAATGTCAGAGAGGGGCCCAGCTGGCTCCTCTCGCCCTCTCCGCTCCCCATCACTCACGTGGAGTGGTGGATGGACGCGGCTCTGGCTCTCCTTTGCTGCCAGATTATTTCTGGGCATTGCCACAGACGGACGCTGCAGGGAGCGCGCAGGCTGTGGAGCAGGGACGTGCAGGGGGACGCGGCGGGGGACACGGTGGTGCCGGCAGCTGGGGCCGGGACCCCTCCTGGCATGCTGGCGCTGCCTGCCTGCCTTCTCGGCAGCCTCTCCCCATCGCCGGCCCCGCTGCTGCCCGGCGGCCGGCGTGCGGGTAGGCTGCCCGTGGCGTGGGTAGGCTGCCCGTGGCGTGGGTAGGCTGCCCGCTGACACTGCCATCCTCCCCCTCGTCCCCGCCGGCTGCGAGCGCGGTGCGTCATCCGGCGCTCGGCTAATTCGGGGGCAACTCTTTTGCGCCTGCGAAGGATCACGCCGTGCGCTGCGCCAGGCCCCCGCGCTCCCTGGCCCAGATGCCCCCCTCCCGCCTGGCCCGCTTCCCCCTGCCTCCCGTAACCAAGGAGAGATATTAGCAGCGGGGGGAAGCAGTGCTTTCTGACGCAGGGCTCGCTCCGCTAATCACCCAGCGCCGCGAGCTGCTCCAGGCGCCCCTTGTCTCCGCCATCACGGCTGCCCTGACCCCGTGCGAAGGGAGGGTCAGGGACCCGGGGCTGATTCGGGGCTGAGCGCGGCTGTCACGCTCCCTCGGCAGACACGGTGCAGCTGCTGCTTGTCGGGCGCTGCATGGGGTTGCTTCGGGGTGGCCACGTTCACCCGGGGGTGAAGCTGCTCCTCAGACACCCCCGTGCAGGAGGGCATCTCAGGGTGACGGCTGCGAAACACAGCATGGGGGTTTGTCGCAGGGGGAGGGGGATGAAGGGCCGTGCCTGCTCCAGGGTCTCCTCTCTGGGTCCTGCACAGGGGCTGGGGAGCATCTGCAGAGATGAACCATGCGCCTGGCAGGATGGAGAGGGATCGCTGTGCTCAGCTGAGCTGCGTGCACAGGGGGGGCGAGGCGGGTGCCCACCAAGCGCTGGCTCCGTGGGGTATCTGTGGGATGCCCAGGCTGGATGTGTGGACGGGGTCACGTGTCCTTTTGAGATGCCTGTGTGGGAGTTTGCCTCAGGGAGAGCTGTTCAAGCAGAGCTTTTCCTTCTCACAGCCCCCACGCTCTGTGCTCCTGACACGGCTCGTGAGCCGTTAGTGCCGGCAGGGCCATCGCAAGGGCAGTGGTGGTGGGAGCATCCCCCCCAGGTGGGCACAGAGCAGCAAGGCTGCGTGTCCCTGGGCTTTGCGTGCAAGGCTGTGCAGGGCACTGAAGCTCACACACATGCACAAGGGCACACACACACATACAGTCCTGCATTTGAATCCCACCAGCTCTCCTTGAAGCTGGGGATGGTTTTCATAAACCTTCCGAGACTCAGCTTCACTGGGATCTGCTGTTGGGCTGCATGGACAGACATGAGAAAGCCAGCTTGTGTGGACGGGCATGCTTTGTGGGGTTACGTATCCCCATCCTCACCTCCAGCTGTGTGCAGGATCATAAGGGAGAGAAGGGAAGGAGACGGCTGAGAGACATTCATAGCCCCAGCGGGACCTCGATAAACATCCCTAAAGCACATGCTGTCCTTGAGGATGCATGTCAGGGGATGCACAGCCCCCTACACCAACACAACGGGGATGCAGCACGTTCTCTGCTGCGTAAAATGGAGCAGGATGCGGAGGGAAGAATGGCTTTGAACAGTCAATTTCCATCGCTGAAAGCTGACAAGTTTAAAACAGCTAATGTGCCCCGCAAGATGAGGCCTTCAGAGATTTACAGCTCTCCTCGGCTGACTGCTCCCATACGGTGTGCATGTCAGCCAGGGAGCCTTTTAAAGAACCAAGATAAAGCTGCAGTGAGGCCGCATTGCCCACCAAATGGATGGCAAAGAGAGAAGAAAGGAAGGAGAGAGGTTGCTGTGTGTGTTTCCCGTCAGACAGGCTGCTGAGCTCATGTCCCCTCCTGCAACCACCACCAACACAGAGTTACTCCAGGTGAAGGTCAAAGCAGCCCTCCTGAAGCAAAGTTTTCTGATGCTGCTGCAGGAGAAGGTTTGCAAAGTGTTGCAGGAGCCCCGCTGGGGCAGCCTGGGGTGAGTGGGTGTCAGCGGGACGTGTGGGTGTCACCGGCTCACAGGGTTCATCGTATGGGGCAGGACAGCCCCATGTGGCACGGAAGCCCCAGAGATGGGCAAGAACCAACCTGAGCCCTTCACTGCAGGCTGGCACTGGAATGGGTCAGATGGTGGAGAGCAGGCTCCTGAGTGGGGTGGAGTGAGAGCGTCGGGTCTCAGCAGGACCCCAGCTGGGGTCAGCCTCCCCCGGAAGACTCACACAAAATTTAGGAGCTGCTGTCAAGCTCCTCGGTGCTGTTGCCTACCTGTTTTATGGGCCATGTCAAGGCCAGGCTGGGGTTTCATGGGTGCTCCCCAGGGCAGCTGGATTCTTGATTTGACCTCTCTGTTCCTCTGAGTCCTCTGCTGCAGCCAGGGGCATTGTGTGCTTGAGCAGACCCGTGATCAGCACCGAGCTTTGTGGCATGCAATGCGGTGTCAGCTGGCCGTGACCATGGCCATGGGACCTTGAGCACATGGGGTGTCATGGGACGTTCCTCCCTGGCCCCAACATACTTGTGGTGTCTGCAGCGTGAGAGCCGTGTCTGCCATCACCCTCCGCTCCAGCTCTGTCTGGTGGACATCATTAGTGGATGCCAGGAGGCAATCCAGCTTCGCCGGGGTCACCATGAGAAGTGGGCTGAATGCACCGTGTCCAGAGAGCACCTCTGCCTGCTTGCCAGGGCCAAGGCACTGGCTGGGATGAGGGTATTTGCAGAGGATCGCAATGGTCCCTGTTTTCAGGACTGTGCAGGCTGCTGGTCTGGTACACCCTCAGCTGCTGGACTAACAGTGCTCACATCGGTCCCTGTCCTCTTCTCAGCCCAGGTCAGGCTCTCCTGTGTAGAGCAAAGCTGCAGCCATGTCAGCAGGCTGCTACTGCATCTGAAGAACGTGAAGCTGGAAACAGGCAGGGCCAGGGATCTTCATCCCTAGGCAGGATGCTAAACCCGGGCCACACCATCCAGCAAGATCTTTTGTGCCTCCATTTGCCACTCCGTCAGCCAGAAGGTCGGTCCGGCTGAGCTCCACTGTGCCAGCAGCCCAGAGGCGAGCTGCCCTGGAGGATGGGGGGAGCTGGCAGGCTTGCCTGTGCGCAATGCCCAGGAGGAGCTGAGCTCCCTGCAGACACCTCTTAGCTGTGGGTACCCAGGAGAGCTGTTGGGGCTGGCTTGGGTAAGGAGGCCTTCTCAGAGCCTGAGGATAATTTTTCTGTATTCCGAATACCTCAAAAGCACCTCACTTCCCTGCCTCAGCTGGACTGTGGACAAAGGTGCGGTGTGACCTGGCCCTGTTGGGGGCTGGAGAAAGCTCTTCAGGCTGATTTTGGGCTCAGCAGCAGCAGCAGGGGTTGCCAGCCGTGACACTTGGGTGTCGGAGTGGCAGAGCAGCCCTGGCTCCCCTGGCATTGGAGAAGTCAGCCAGGCTGGGGGAAGCACTGCTATGCAATGTCCATCAGCTCCCTTGTCCCACTGAGGAGAAACAAGACTGGGCAGAAGAGCCACTTGCAGGATGTTCAGCAGTGGGGTGTCTGGAGATGCTCTCTATTGTTTTTGCCTATTCTGCTGCCTGGCTTTGCCACCCCAGAGGCTAGCAGACCCCAACTCCTCCGTTCAGCCCAGATTGGGAGGGACTTTCGATCCCAGCACCTAACTGGTGCTGTTCCTGGCATCGAAGCTGGGGTGTGAGGGCTGGTGGCAGCATTCTGCACCCTCGGTGCTGTGGTTCCGCCTGGCCCCGATGCACCAGAAGCTTGAGAAGCAGCCTGCACCGTGGCACCAGTGCTTGGCACATCTCTAGCTCCTGCAGTTCCTAGTGCAGAGGAGTGGGATGGGGTGAACCCAGCAGGAGAGGACAGCAACATCGGGTCCCCTCTGCTCCTTTCTGTCACAACACTGATGATGGTGGTGGGTGCACGTGACCTCTGAACAACACCCAGGGCAGTCGCCAGCCCTGACACTGGGGAGGGGGGCACACCATCACTGTCCCAAGCTAGCTGTTTGGGCATGTCTGCTCTGAAAACCCTGCCCTCCTGGGAGCAAAGACCCCCCTGCCCGCTTAGGGGAGAGCCGCTTTCTGGTCCTCGCTGGTTCCTGCACCGGGCATTGGCAGCAGACTCTGCGCAGTGCTGGGGATGGGGCTGCCTGTGCTGTGCAGCCCACTGGACCACCTTGGCAGAGGGGCTTGGGGCAGATATCTCACCCCCGTGCTGGTCCAGGGAGAGGTCACATGTCTCTGTTCCCGTTGGTACCCACCCTTCTCAAGAGGTGCCCAGCCATGGCCGGGCTTCGGGGGCGGTGGGGGAGAAGCATCCCCTTATCTCTCTTTCTCTTCATGCAAACACACGAGCCCTCTTGGAGCCGCCGTGTGATGCCGCCAGCCGGAAAGCCGCAAAGACGGGGAGGTTGCCCAGCTTCTGTCTCCTTCCCAGCAGGTGTGGCTGGCCCTGCCAGGCAGATGGCTCAGCGCCTGGCAGAGACAAGCGCCGGCGCCAGGAGCAGCTGGCTCCATCCGCACCCGGGCCAAGACCAGAGATGCTGAGCAGCGTGGGGAGCTCACGGCAGGCAAATGAGGCAGTGACCTCCCCTGCCAGGCTCAGGTTGTGCTGGGCGCCTTGGGGTTCTTCCACGCATGCGGGGTGTGCTGCCAGCTCCTGTCTCTGCCTGTGGAGACCCTGCGGTGGGGCCTCCGGGAGGGTGTTGGCAGGGACCAGGAGTGCCCCAGAGGAGACAGGCATTTCTTGGGGACAGCCCCAAAGCCCAGCTCTGATGCAGGAACCTCCAGGGCACATTTGCTCCAGTGAGACATAGATGCTAGTCATGCAGAGGAGCCTGTCCCTGCACCCTGGAGCAGCTGAGGCACGAAGATGAAGAACCACAGGGTAGACCGTGCTCTGAGCCATCCGTTCTCGTCCTAGGTTTGCTCCTTGCTGCCTGGCCTAATGAACTGCTGGGCAATCAACAGACCAATTGGAAGCCCTGTCAGAGCCAGGCCAGGCACTACCTTGTTATTTCTAACCAATGGAGTGGGGGAAGCAAACCTTTCTCATCCACTGGCTGTGTCATTGTGCAGCTCCAAGCACAGCGGGGCAGGGCCAAACCAACCCTCAAAAATCAGAACGGAGACAAGAAGATGGGGCACACCACCACAGGCTGTGGGGAGTGGAGGTTGTTACTCTAGTGGGGAAGGGGAGCAGCAGATGCTTTTTTTTTCCCCACGCAAATCTTGTAGTGTGCAGACCATGGTTGCAGCAATGGGGGGACTGCAAAAGGTCTTGTGCTGTGATGGCTAGCCGTGCTCACAAGGGGTAAGCATAGCAGTCTCACACTGCACAAAGCAGTCTCATTTGCTGTGCAGTTATTAATACATCTATTTGCCTGGCCCTGAGTGGAGGCAGAAAGCAAAAGCAAATGAACAACACCAGGATTGACAGCCTAGGAGCTTAGTGCAACCACCTCTTAAATCTGACGTTAAGGGCTAGGAGAAGCTGTTCCTGGGGACCTGGCTTCCCAAGGGGCAGAGGAGAAATGGAGGGGGTCTAGTCCATGGGAGCAAAGTCTCTGGGTAGGCTGCTCCCAACGTGCAGGCTCCTCTATCCTCATCTTGCAGCGGGCGCTGGAAGTGGAAGTTTTGAAGTCATGCACGGAGCTGTTTGCCTGGTATTTCCTGCCCCCGAGAACAGGAAGCAGCAGCGAAGCCCAGGAGGGAGCTGCTCTTGGGAAATTTCCAGCCTGACACATTTTGATCTCTGCCTACGGTAAAGGGGGAAAACTCTGTGCTCTTTCCCTTGTCCCCATGCCCGGTGCTGGGAGCTAATGGGTCAGACTAAGGCTGATTTGGGACTGGGGAGGTGGATTGCACAGAAAAGTTGCAGTTTGAATGGCTTTCCATTTCATTCTGCCTTGTACCACCCTGACCTGGACCTTCTTTTCTCAGGCTCTAGGGTAACCACAGAGATGCTGACTGACACGCTGCAGTGTGTGAAATGGCTAGTGGTGATGGATGCATGTCCACCCAGGCTGTCCTACTGATGTCCTGATCTCCAGGTACTGTCCTCTTGGCCCCATTAGCTGCAGGTCCAGTCCTACCCCTTAACAACCTTACACTTCCAGGTCTGGAGAAGCATCTCATCACTGCCTCAAGAGCCCCCTCCTGCTTTCAAGGTCTGGGTCCGTGCTAGGAACTGCCAGCCCTACACACCAGGGCTTGGGTGCAGAACCTGAGGTTGTCCCATGCCCTTGTGCACATCCACATCTTCTCCATGCCGCCTGGATCACTGAGGACCCTACCACAGGACCCTTCCCAGTGCTGATGGTCATGATGAGACAAGGCCAGGGGAAGGGTAGGTTGGGCACATTGTGCCTGGTGCCAAGCGAAGGCTCTGTCATGGCACGAGTTTCTCCCCATCAGGACTGCCAGAGTCTCTTACTGGCAGACCATGGCAGCAGTCTCCGAGGAACGTGAACAGCACATTATTAACAATCTTTTAAAGAGCTGCCAGTGTGTCCCGGGTTCCTGTTTGTTTCTGCATATGGTCTGTCCACCATTGAATGCAGCATTCATAGGAGATGTCAGCTCAGCTTAAGGTGGTCTATTACTCACCCCAATCAAACTCCTGCAGTAGGTGATTCCTCCTCTGGCCAAGGACAAAGTCCCACAGAAGGAGGGTTTTTTCCTCCCCTTTTAAATCATCCCTGCTTTTGTTTTCCTTCTCCTGAGGGATATTTTTGTGCAGACTGGATGCTGGATCAAGGGTGTCCAAGATGGAACATGTTGATCTCTGGATCTGCTCCCAAATCACTACATGCATGGATGCTGGGGCTGTTTCTGTGGCTATGCCCTGAGCACAGCCTGTGATGGAGAAATCTGGGGGTGCGCTGACTGGAGGCGATGTGGCTGGGGATCAGGGATATGCCCAGAGACAGGTGCCATGTCAAGGCTACGGTGGCCAGCAGAGAGGGGGCAGGTGAAGCCGCCTACCATGGCTTTGCACCAGGTCCACTCTGGTGGCTGCAGCCCATCTGCAAGGGCACTCCAGACACTGACCTGAAGGATGGCGAGCTTACTGTGCAAAATGCACTTATTCCATTTTATGGTCACAGAGACACCAGGTGGGACCCAGACCAAGACCTCAGGGGTTCCTGGCCTTTTTCACGCAGCGATGTCAACACCAGCCATGGGACAAAGCAGAACAGAGCCAGCCGCCTTGCTAGCCTCAGCAAGAGCAGGTTGCAGGGGGCATGTTTTGGCCAGAGCTTCCCTGACTGGTTCCCATGGGGACATGGACTGTTTTGAAGGTGCTGGAGTCTCCCATCCCAGAAGTGCTCAAGTTCCACTGAGCAGGCATTGGACCAGACATGACAAGGTTGCCTATCTGGGGAGACATGATCCAGCTGCTCTTCAGGGTCATTCAGCTGCCTGGTACTGCACTGTGTCTGGGCATAGGCCACCAATTAAGGCCTGACAGGCTGGGGCTGCCATGTCAGGAAAGCCAGCACCTCTTTGAAGGATGCCTGCCCAGATTTTCACAAGACCCTAGGAGATTCTGCATCCTTCCACTTCTGCTGCTCACCTGAGCCCTCTGCCCGTGACTTTTCCTGCTCCCCTGCATCGCTGCAGCAGCCCGTGGCACAACCAGCTGAGAATGGCAGACCATCCAGCTCTGGGTCCACTCGGAAAAAGATGTCCTAGTTGAAGGAAATACTAGCACCAAAAGCAATAAAAAGCCACTGCTGTCATTTCTGAGACACTGACTGCACTGCGCTGGCATGAGCAGCATTTGTACAGCACCCAGCACAACACCCAGGCACAGTGGCAACGGAGACAGCAGCACACAATAATGCTGATCAAACCATGGGAGGGGAGTTAATGATTGAACCTGATTTTCTTTGGAAGTCGCAGATCTGGGTCTGGATTCTGGGCACCCACAAAGGACAGGACTTGGTCCGTGTAAGTGGTTGCAGGCACTGGGGTCACCCTTGGCGGCATGTGTGTAGAGGGTTTGCTGCAGAGTAGTGCCATCCCCTCCAGGAGTGAGCCGGGGGTGAGGACCCGCTGGGATGAGCAGCCAGAGCCTCTCCGGCCATGCGCGCTTTTCCATAAGCAGTCGCCTGGGCAACTGTGAGCGTGGAGCCAGACAAACCATCAGGATGAGGAGCCATTGTGCTCATTCAGAGAATGATTCCCAGCCCTTTTCCCTGGTCAGGGGACTCCGTAGGTCACCCCGTTTTGCCACCCGGGAGATGGGCAGCAAATAGCCCTGCCTGGGCCTCCCTGGCAGGCTGGGAATGGGTTATCTCAAATCCCCGCTTCGCTTCCCACACATCGTGTGTCGTCCCCCCCCCCCCCCCCCCC
>Ga0065711_1002733_pt1 | contig 31959 bp, 10 predicted proteins | sample Hoacrofraction12_FD_59098 | JGI IMG/M metagenome (GOLD analysis project Ga0065711, IMG submission 59098) | Hoatzin crop microbial communities from Cojedes, Venezuela - Epithelial fraction 12 v2 (version 2) | ecosystem: Host-associated > Birds > Digestive system > Esophagus > Crop | place... | reverse complement strand
CTGAAATAACTGGAAGAATGAGTTTTAACAGCTTTTTTTTTTTTTTTTTACTCTTTATAAAGTAGATTTATTGGACATTCATTGGCTCCATCAAAACACTTTTGGAATTTTCACGGTCAACCCTGGTTCATGTAACTTAGGATACTGTAAAATCAATGTATTGCAGTGTTCTGCTAAGCCAAATTAAAAATTTAGAAAATGGCACCAATGCTACATTAACTAAAGTCCATCTTAAACAGATGTTGATTTATCTAACTACTAAACCAGGAAATGCATTACTTCCATGAAAAAGACACCATGCAAATAAACAGTGTCACATTTTCAACCAATACAATAAAAATCTTTAAATTATAAATGTGGTTTTAATTGCTCTGTTTCCTCAGCACAGGTTTACAATAGCTAAAAGAGCTATTTAAAAGCAGTTTTAGAATTTTCTTCTGTAAAAGAAGAAAATGTGGGTATGCAGATTGTTTTCTTTATATCCTTTTTGTAAAACTATGAAAAATATCCTGCAGTACTTTTTCCTCTAAGAATTTTTATATTTTATCATAAGATAATTAGTAAGATATATTTTCCCCATGTTGTCAACTACATTTTCTCTCTTCTACTTCAAAAAGATAAATTATTAAAGAATTCAGGTTTTAATTTTTTGTAGCTCTGATGCTTGTGAACTGAGAGGTTTGATCAAATAGAAATATCTGCAGCCGCAGTCCTACTTTGTCTCTTAAGAATTGATTTCTTATAATGTGTTTTTTAATAATCCTTGTTTTGTAATCAGGAAGAAAAATGTCTCAGATCATGTAAATAACTACAGGATTTAGAAGGGAGAATTAATAGATAAATGCATAGCTGGTTTTCATATACTTAAAATAAGGGAAATTCTGAATCTAAGTTTCCTAGTAAAACATAAAATCTTGTATTGTAGCATTTTATAGGTTTGTTTTCCAACCAAGAAAATGCCACGTAAATCCTGGTATATATCTAACTACAAATGCAATGCAAGAGAACCGGGCTATAAGCACCACACTTTTCCAGTCTAGGCTCCCTGAGATAATCCCCTTCTGCAATACAGAGGCTCTCGGGGTTCGCCTGCTCCAGTAGCTCCACTTTAAAGCTCCTTGAGAGCCTCACCGTCCCGATCGTAAGGAACCTACGTCAGCATTTCAAACTGTGTTTATTCATTCCTATCTCTTCCTCAGAGGTTTAAATCCTTTAGCTTAAAAAACAGTAACGTTTCCCTCTCTGGTGTTTATATCTGGAATGTATTTAAAGACTTCAAGAAAATCTATCATCTTGAGCATTGGTGTTCCTAGGCAGAGCAAGTCAGACTCTTCTTGTCCATCACCTGACTATCCCAGTTAGATTATTCTCTTCAGCTGTCCCATTTTCTGTTCAGCTTGCTTGAAAATGGCTTATCAAACCCAAAAGAGAAAGCATTTCAGACCAGGGCTCAGGCAGTCTTTCATGGTAGCTGTAGTACATTCCAGTCCTACAGGAAAGGTCTTCTGTCAAAGCTACTCAGGTTTACTACCTTGGTGGCTCCGAAATATGCTTCCTACTTCATGCAGCATAGCATCCCATGATGAGAAACCATTACCAGCAATATCATGCTTAAAATGCATTCTTAAATGCTCTTTCATTCCTGACGTTGATTGAGCCAATCAACCACTGAACTTCTTGGCAACACTCAGGTAGAAGTTCCGCAGCTTCAGCAAATCACTGTATCTCGGCTGATCCACATCTGGTATAAGCAATCACATCTTTGCTGAACTGAATGGGATTATGTCAGATTATACCAGCAAAGGAGTTGCCCCTCTGGAGTCTTAGATTTGGCCTCATGCATGCTCCTGAATAATGTAATTAGTATACCAAGAAAGATGTTATACCATGTAATTTCTTGGAAAGCATTCTGGTTTATGTTGTGAAAATCAAATTTGGGTATTATTTGTACAGTACATGAGAGAGTCCATATCCTGATAGAGTTGAAATTGGATTATAAATGTTATAAAACAAAAGTTTCTGTAATTTGTTTAATATAAAATTTAATTAATTGACAAAATTACTTGGTTTTTATGTCACTTGTTAAGGAAAGGTGGGCATAATACATCACTACAGTACACTGAACTATTTTTAAGTATTGGGTTTGGATAAGACATATTAGATGTGTAGATTGAATAAAAAACCTAGACAAAAGCTAAATCTGTAATATCGTATTTCACAATGAAATAACCAATGACATTTTGAATTCAGGTTTTCACTGGAATCTTCACAGCAGAAATGTTTCTCAAGATTATTGCAATGGATCCTTACTATTATTTCCAGGAAGGCTGGAATATTTTTGATGGTTTTATTGTAACCCTTAGCTTGGTTGAGCTTGGTCTTGCAAATGTGGAAGGGCTCTCAGTTCTTCGCTCATTCAGATTGGTAAATATACATCAATTGCACTGATTTTTCAATGGGGCTTCATTAAAGTAATATAAATTTTGCCTTAAAAATTTGCTTGATGTTTGCCGTGATACTGATCCTGATGTCTCTTTCATTAGTACCAATCCGTATTACTTGTGGTATCTTACTGTCTTCAGTGGCAATTGATAGAGATCCAGACAAACAGATAGCAGTGGGTGCCCTGGGCCTACTTCCAATTTTTTGTATATTTACACACTTTAAACATCCTGCTATGCAGACACAAATCGACTCACTATATGTATTGTGCTCTGACTGGCATCACAGGAATAGATCTGCTCTACAAGTACCAGTAGAAAGTGGCCCAGATGATTTTAACTGGTGAACCCTAAATTTTGATTTTCATCTAGTACGACTGGTAGATTCTCTGGCCTTCAGTAAAAACTATGCTTTGAGGCATAGTTCTAGGCAAGCTCTAACTTCACAAAATTTTGTTGGAGTGAACCTTCCTTCTTCATGCTTTTAGACAAGAAGATACCCTCTGAACAGTCATACTCAGGGCATATTTTGCAGTAATACCCTTCCACAAATTAAAATATCTTTGTGTCTTTCTTGCTGGTTATCCTAACAATATTTTTCTTCTCTTCCAGTTACGAGTTTTCAAATTGGCAAAATCTTGGCCAACACTAAACATGCTGATAAAAATTATTGGTAACTCTGTGGGAGCTCTGGGGAATCTGACCCTGGTGCTGGCCATCATCGTGTTCATTTTTGCTGTGGTTGGGATGCAGCTGTTTGGGAAAAACTACAAGGAATGTGTCTGCAAAATCGCAAGTGACTGTGTGCTTCCACGCTGGCACATGCAAGATTTTTTCCACTCTTTCCTGATCGTATTTCGAGTGTTGTGTGGAGAATGGATAGAAACGATGTGGGACTGCATGGAGGTTGCTGGCCAAGCCATGTGCCTTACTGTCTTCATGATGGTCATGGTGATTGGAAACCTAGTGGTACGTAATCAAAGCACTAGCAAAAAATTATTTGGCAATAAAGTGGGCTCAATCCTGAAGTGAACTAAGTGCTCTGGCTGTGCTTCAACAAAGCACTTAAGCAGGTGGTTCCAATCGATGCTTAAAGTTAGGATTAAGAGCTTTTTGGATTAAGAATAAAGTATTCTGCAACATCAAAATCCTAAGAACATTACAGTGAGCACTTAGTCACATTCTTAATTTGTCTTTTGGCTTTTTGTAAATGTTTTGTTCTTCAAATTATTCTAGTTTATGGGCTCTTTACAAACAATTTGCTGTGGATTTTTTTATTATTTATCTTGTATGATTAGTCACCTAAATAATCTAATTTCTGTTGTATGATAGGATAAATTACACATTTTAATGATGCTGAATAGCAAATCTGTTTTCTCTATTTTTAGATTATAAAATTTTGCAGAAAAATATTTATATACTAGGGGGATTTAAAAACACATTTAGAGATATTAGTCAGTTGTAGGAATATTTTTCAGTAGTGAACAGGATCTAAGCAAAATTTTAAAAGCTCATTTTTTATGGAGAAGAGAAACAGTTTTGAGGGTGCTTTTCTTTGGTTATGGTGAATTATTGCAATCTTTGATGTCACTAATATAACAATTTTTAATAAAAGAAATTTTCTTTGATGAGATAAAGTCTACAACATCTTTTTTTATCTTCTGCAGGTACTGAACCTATTTTTGGCCTTGCTTTTGAGCTCATTTAGTGCAGACAACCTTGCTGTGACAGATGATGACAATGAAATGAATAATCTCCAAATTGCTGTAGCAAGAATGCAGAAGGGCATAGATTATGTGAAGAGAAAAGCACGTGAATTCATCCAAAAAGCTTTTGTTAAAAAACAAAAAGCTTTAGATGAAATCAAACCCCTTGAAGATCTGAACAACAAAAATAGCTGTATTTCTAATCACACAACCGTGGAACTAAGCAAGGACCATGACTATATTAAAGATGCAAATGGAACAACTAGTGGCATAGGCACAGGTAGCAGCGTGGAAAAATACATAATTGACGAAAGCGATTACATGTCATTCATAAACAACCCAAGCCTCACTGTGACAGTTCCCATTGCTGTGGGTGAATCCGACTTCGAAAATCTAAACACAGAGGAATTTAGTAGTGAATCAGACCTGGAAGAAAGCAAAGAGGTATTCGGATATTTTGTGCTTTTCTCTCTGATCTTCTGAGTATTTTTCTTTGTTTCCGCATAAGCCAGTGTGTTCAGTTCTTGACCATTTTTTTATTTTGTATTTTTTATTTTTTCTTTGTGCATGGGCACAAATGAGTGTATAAAGGAGAGTTTAATTCTTGAGCAACAGAAATGTGAGAAAGGATTAAAAATTATAGTTTCCAAGAAAAGATAAGATGTCAGGCAATGGGAGACCAAACTAATCCATAACAACTCTTTATGGTCAATACAGTAGTTGTTTGCCTCCTGTAACAAGGGTCCCATGAGGAGTGTCAACCATCATCTCTCTGCCACTCAAAAAATCCCCCTCTATGGGATTGTTTTGTTAGCAGGTATAAACCAGAAAACATAGAGATAGTTTATGTATTTCCTTTGGACACTGGAATTCTTTTAGATTTTAAAATTGTCACCTCTTCTAGACCTAGATTCGCATAAAAAAAGTTTCAACCATAGACTCTTCCATATACTTCAAATTCATTTAGTTTTTGATACTCAAAAATAGTATGAACAGACAAAAATACCCCATGTTGCTAAGGGAATACCAAAGCAGGCTACATATATAAAGCCTTAATATTTTTTTTCCTGTTAAATATTAGCCAAAATGTCTTATAATTCGGCTTTGACTCAAGCTTGTGAACCGCTGTCACAATAGAGGTTATAAGCATGTATTTGAGCATGTTATGATTTTGCCCCAGCAGGAAGAATTTCTAAATAAAACAACATGTAAACAAAGATCCATTGGAGAAAAACAATGACTGGTCATCTGCTCTACCCACAACTACCTTAATGCTCGCTAGTCTCATCCAGTCTTCTAACCCGTCATGAAGCAGGCAGTCAAATGGAGTGACTCAGGCTGGTTTATGACTGACCAGTGAGGAACAGAGTCAGTGTAGGAAAGCTTTCTGTAAATGTGCTGCTACCTGTAGGGCCAGGGTTACCTTTTATCCCATTGAGAAAGCACTATGACATATCTGACTTCCTCCAGAAGCTTATGAAAGAGCAGCTCTATTATATAGCTTTCCGTGGAAAAGCCATCTATCTGTGCTGGTTTGGATTTGAGTCCAACTCCTTATTTTATATTGACTGTTAGTATAATGGGACTGTAGAAAATAAATGATGAACACCAGACCAGCAGTCTTTGAATTAGCTGAGTTTTTGATGAGAGCCCACTTAGAAAAGACTATGGATTCTCTGCTTCTCAGGCCATAGGGCACTAACAGGCAAGTTCCAGCTGGCTTCAGCCCATATTGTTTTTCAGCACCATTCCTGGAGTTTCACAGTGCTGGCCAGGATACTTTTTTGCTGATTGGGTCAGCTGTAAAAGGGGGGGTCTGTGGGGGATTTGGTTGGTTGATTTGGTTTTCAACCAAGTACTTTTCTCCCTTTGCAAAGTAACAAACTAATCAAATTATAAATTACACTGTTAATTTCAAAAAGCTTAATTTTAGTGTGCAAAAAGTTGCTGACAATATTACAGAAAATCTGCTTCTTAGAAGAAAAGAGAGAAATAAAATGAAAAGTGTTTTTTTCAGAAGCGAAAAAGCTTCGGAAAAGTTTTAGAAAGTGTTTTCAAAATTATTTTGAAAAATAGTAAGTAATACAGAAAAGGATGTTTTGTGAAAATTGGACTAGTAGAAGTATACAATATTTTGTAAAAATATCAGAGAGGCAACACTGAGGTGAAAATAGAATTTGAAAAAAAAGCCTTTATAAATTGGTTCTTGTGACAGATAATGACAGAGCCTGAAACTGGATACATCAGCTCATTTTCCTGACAAAGTTCAAACATTGTTCTTCCAGTCTCCACAGTCACTGCAAGGTGAAATTAACTAAGAACTGACTACTTAAAATATTACAAATTGTATTAAGCACCATAAAGCTCAATGTCAATGAATCCTATAATTGTTGGTGAAAAATAGACTGGCTACTGCTTTAGTAAGGGTTTTGTTGTTAGGGTTTGGGGTTTTTTTGTCCTCAATATCAAAGAGCCTGCTGCAACCTAGCTTTGATGAACCTATATTGCATTTATTCTGTTATTTTTTTTATCTCTACTTTCCCTAAATATGCTTCCTTCGTAATTTTTTATCCAATCTTCAGCCATGATACCAACCAGTTAGATTGCAACAAGGCCACAGCTGCATAATTTAAGAATTTTTAGGACGAGGATTAGCTTAAGTGCATCCAGTCTTTTAAAGTCTGTTTCCTCCTTTCACTTCTCTCTGTTTCTGCTCGTCATGTTATTGAAAACTTGATTAGGTTATAAAACACAATCTGATTTTTTAGGGGTCATTTTTAATTTACCTCAACCTTATTGTAGGCAGCTTCCGCTTCACTCTGAGCTAGATGTTCAGCACTTAATCCGGACTTGCTGATCTCTAAAGTATAGCCTACTCTGCTGATCAGTGCTTTTTAACCTCATTCCTCTGAGCTCCCAGCTCATTTATATAGTTATATTCAGGCTCTTACCTGCTTTTCAGTAGATGCTACAGATTTCTGCATATATATTTAAGCTTCATTATTTCTATATGGGTGAAGAAATTATTGCTGCTTATAACTAGTTGTGGTCATAAATCTTTGCAGGCTTAGGATAATCACCTATTTTTCATTTTAAAGCATAACTTTCTTTAAAGCCTTCTCTGTCACTGATACACCTTCTATTTAATGGATCCATACAATGCAGAAGGAAAACCAAAGACTGTGCAAGTTTCACATATGTTTATCGGCAGTTTATTTATGTTGAATACTAGAACACTCAAAAACATGGCAGAATTATTTACTTATTCTGAAAACAACTAATATTTGCCTTAAAAATATTTACTGTGCATTTATGATGGTTTTTTTCCCCTTTGCAGAAGTTAAATTTGTCTAGTTCATCCGAAGGTAGCACAGTCGATATTGGACTTCCTGCAGAAGAGCAACCAGAAGCTGAACCTGAAGAAGCCCAGGAGCCAGAGGCCTGCTTCACAGAAGGTGTTTGGAACAAAAATACTAATAATACTTTTTCATGAAATGTGCAATAATTATCTACTTAAACTAAATATTGATATAATAATATCAGTAGTAGTATTATATCAAATTACTCTTTTGTTAAATGTTTAAAATATGATTATTAGCGGTAGTACTTTTAGACCATAATTTACAATATGAATACTGATACCACAATTATGCTATGTATCAGATAAACAAAATATTTTTTTCAGAAATTTATCATTATTTTTAAAATAAGAAAAACATTCACTAAAAGTTTATTTTTAGTACAAACTACTGTACTCCGAATACTTTCTGCATTTAGTAACAGTCTCCTAGATAATAAAATAACACACTATTTTTATACCACTCTTCACAGATATCTATCAAAGTGCTTTATAATGCATACGTTACTGAAACAGCTCTTGAGTGGTAAATAAAAGCTGCACCTGCATGGTTTTGTACAAAATGTTAAATGAACCTTCTGCAAATTGGGAAAAAGAGAAGGAAGAGTTTTCATGTACCACCTGGGGCAAGAACAGTCTCACCTGGTGGACTCGTTCAGCTTTCATGCTTCCTTCTATTGGCCCTTTTACACAACTCAATAGGACGAGAACCTGGTTATAAACTTTATTTCCAAAGGCATTTCCTTGTGAGAAACCTTATGGATGCGTGCATGTAAAGGAGGCGGGGAAAGGAATAGGTCTAAGAACGTAACGTAAGGATGCAAATGCCTTTTGTGGTATCAATAAGCAAAAGTTAGATTTAGAGTCTGGAAAATAAATGCTACTGCCAGTGCTGGGGTTATTTCTGGACACGATAACAGGCACTTCCTCAGAAATTTACACTGAACTAGTGCGAAGTAGTACTGTCAGAGACTTGGATTTGGCAAAGAAAATACTGTCATTGATTACTAGTATTTTTCTACCTAAATGAAAGAAGAAACAAAATCAAGTCAGCAGCTTAATCATAAAAACTTAAATAAATTAAGGGCACAAGTTAGAGAAGATCACTGATACTGAAAATCTCAGAACTCAGATAGGATGCTTAGGTGTTTTTCATACAAAAAATGCAACATTGTCTGAATTTAGTATCCCAAACACAAGAAAGTACAATTTAATAACACTTGCCCATATCTTACTACATAAACCTACTATATATTTGGATGAGCGTGTATATTTTCACTCATACTTTGTATTTTGTAGTTTGGCTTCATGTTCTATGGACTTCTGTCTTTTTGTGTGCACTGTATTGAGCCCTTAGTTCTTGACAAATGAGAAATAGTTTCTTCTCACTTGTTCATTAAATTGTAAATGCCAATTGTCTCAGTGTTAATTTTTTTTTGCTTTGGAGAAAGTAATCTAGGTGAAAATCTACTGGGTTTTTAGTAAATAGCACAGCTTCTGTAAAGGCAGCATTGTATCATTAACAGAATGCATAACAAAAATTAATGCAATTCAACAAAATCTCTTCCCCTCCCCACCCCCTTCAACACATACGCTGTTTTAAAGGCTGTGTACGAAGATTCAAGTGCTGTCAAGTAAGTACAGAAGAAGGGAGAGGAAAGCAGTGGTGGAACCTTAGAAAAACCTGCTTCAAGATTGTCGAACACAACTGGTTTGAGACTTTCATTGTCTTTATGATTCTTCTCAGTAGTGGAGCTCTGGTAAGTGAAATATGAACAGAGTGTCACAATGTTGACAGAGAAGTTCTTAAAAGTTGTCTCTTCAAATATTTTAACCTTGTTTTCTTCACCGGAAAGAACACACAATTCAAATAACAGGACTAAATTTTAGTTAGGCCTTTGAGAGAATGGTAGAAAAAGTCTCTTCTCAACAATATGTTGAAAAAAGAACAGACATGATTGATTAGAGAGAGCTTCACTCCTTTGCTGAAAGTAATGATATGCCTGAAGCAGGGAGAGGGACAAAAACTTTGTTATTCGAGTTCGCTCTCTAGTTTTACTGGTGTTTACTGATATAGCTCAGGAAAAGAAGTGTCACTAATGAAAAAAGAAGAGTTTGGAAATAACTGTAATGGCATAAACATCTCACAGTACTTTGCAAGAGCCAGAGCTGGCTTATACAGTCTTATAAGTGTTATGTGCTAGAACAGCAAGGAAGATTAAGACTGTGTGTTTCTAATTCTTCACTTCTAAGAATAAGAATTTATTATTTGTGCTTCTAATTAGCTTCTACTGACTCATACTCATGTAGACTAAAGGGATATCTGTAAAAACATGAGTGTTCTGTAAGTTTAACAAATATGTGAGGGCAGAATAAAAAGATGCCAACCATAATATAAATCTATTAAAAAAAACCAAAAAAACCCATACCAATAAGATATTATTTCACATTGGTAAATTACTTAAGTTACTACATCACCAAACAAAATTGTGTTGCAAAATTCTATTATCAACTCTTTAGACCACTCCCAACACTTTAAAATACTGTTGATGTTTAGCAGTTTATGATTATACCTATTATTAGTTTCAGTTAAATCTTTTAGAACCATTCTGCATTTGTTTGGTCTAATATCAATTCACCCCTGAACACCATGTGACACCTTCCCTGTGATTTAAAACCCTTGAAATAACAAAGGACTCACACCTACAGTACTGAATTTTGGTTCATGTTACCAAGTGGAGAAAGTGACAAGAATTTAAATAAGACAAAAGTACTGGCAGGGGATCTAATAAAGGTGAATTTCGTCATTGTATTTAGAGGAAGTTTGATATGAGATCCCATATCCTATATGTGTTAGCATCTCGCGCTTGTGAACCTAAGGTGTGTGTCACCCACAGAACATTTATTTTGTGGAAATGCTGCAGAGACAAGGGATTAGCCCAGGCCTTTCTAGCTATCAAGAGCACTGCCAGCTTAGCCGCTGGCGCACTTCCACCTAGAAGAAGGAAATGGTGTGTGCTGGCTCTGTTAGCAACTACGTATTAGTGTCAGGTACCATAGTGCCTGATCTAAGTGTTCAGAATTACTGATACACAGATGTTAATTTGATGATTGGTAGAGAAGCGCTAATAATTTTAACAAACAGATGTAAAGTCATTCAAAAGCAGGGTGGGTAAAAACAAATGTTAGTAACCATAAATATCCAAATCTTTGCAAGCTAGCAGATCATTCCAGTTCTTTCAGTCCAATAAAACCAATTGTTCTTCATAAGAAATCATACTGTAATTAAAAATTAAAAGCAATTCAAGGGAAAATTTCTTGGAGGACAGGAAGGAGCAGAAGCTATATTTTTTAAATGTCTGAGAATGAAAACACACAAAATGTGTAAATAATATTGCAAGGATCTCAGAAATTTTATGTATCTCATAAAATGTGAATAATGTAGTAAAGAAGATATTTGATGTAGATAAATATTTTTTAAGAAAATGAGAATTTGCTTTACAATTTATTACTTAAAATTTTAAAAAAGCATCAGGACTTAAAAACTTAAGATAAATTGTATTGTCATTATCCTGAAAACTTTACGGCCCTGGACTTTAAAAATGGATCTACCTACGTATAAACCAAATTATCTCAGTAGAATGCAGTTCAGGCACACCGCTCTGCAGAATCAGTGCTCTTTGTGAGTACCAAAAATTATCTGAGAAGAATAATTCACCATCAGCAATAAATAAATAAATAAATACATAAATAAATATCTCTGACCACTGAAGTGGTTGCTGTGTAGTATTTACTGCTCCCTCCTGTGAGGTGGAAAATATAGTTCCATAGGGGAAAACCAGGTATATACTGAGTTAGCAGAAAAGGAGAAAGGAGGTAGAAGTGACACTCCCATGCCTTTTCTTGAAGAAAGATTTCCTTTTTTGTTGCTTTTTTTTTTCCTTTTGGGAGAGGAGGGGGTTACAACATAATGTGCAGTAACAAAAGGGAACAGCAGATATCTTTGAATTTGTTTACCCATAGGCTTTTGAAGACATATATATTGAACAGCGCAAAACTATCAAGACCATGCTGGAATACGCTGACAAGGTCTTCACTTACATCTTCATTCTGGAAATGCTGCTGAAGTGGGTGGCCTATGGCTATCAAACATACTTTACCAATGCCTGGTGCTGGCTGGACTTCCTGATTGTCGATGTATGTAGTATATTTCCTAGGTGTTACTTTTATATTTAACTGATTTTTTTTAAATTACTTGCTCTGGTTTACTTTTCAATTTAAAAAGTAAAGTAGATGGAAAAAAACCCACATTTCTCTGTCTTTCACTTTACATTTACAACACTGCCTTCCTATACCAGAGAGTTAAGAAAGACTGGAAGATCTCCTGCTAACAAAAGAACCTCATGTAGTAGCCCCATGAGTTAAAGGGTTTGTCCCAGCACTGTTGCTGGAAGAGGTAGCGCTGTCCTCTGTTCAGCCCCTGGCAGCTCATTCCTGCCTTTCCCTGTGCTGTGGTCGCATCCAGCATTTAGATGGGTGTCTGGTCCACCAGACATCCGACACTCATCTGGATTAAAACTCCGCTGGCAAGAAACTAACATCATGTCCACAAATTCCAGCATATGGCTGAATTAGGGTTTTACAAGGAATGTGAGATGTATCTGCAGCACTGGTGGTGTGGCTTACTTAGTATTAGAAGTCCAATTAATATTACTGAACTAGCAATCTTCACAGCTGTGTTTGGAATCAGGCTTGATGATCTTCCCTGCAAGGGTTATCTAATCGTTATAACTCTACTGTGCTGTGAAGTCATAGGATCATAGAATGCTTTGGGTTGGAAGGGACCTTTAGAGGTCATCTAGCCCAACACCCCAGCAATGAGCAGGGACATCTTTAACTAGATCATGTCGCTCAGAGCCCCGTCCAACTTGACCTTGAGTGTTACCAGTGATGGGGCCTCTGCTACCTTTCTGGGCAACCTGTTCCAGTGTTTCACCACCGTCATCGTAAAAAATTTCTTCCTTGTATGCAGTCTAAATCTACCCTCCTTTAGTTGCAAATGTGGGAGACCATTTCTTGATGTATTAATGCGATTACAGAAAATTTAGAAAAAGTAATTTCCTAAGTATTCTCCCTTGCGAAAACCTCCAATGTGCAGAAATACATACTGTTTCTGCAGTCTATGATGTTCTGTGCGTGAAACTAAAATACTATGGTTTACGTGGTTACAAAACCACAAGAAGTCACCACATTTTTAAGATAGAAATTTGTGGTAAAACTTGTATGAAAAATAAATATTAAACAAGCTCAATTTTTAAATTAAGATGCATTTTTGATGACTTAGACACTGAATAGGTAAAAGGTAAACTTCGTAAGCAGTTATTGACTGAAAGAATTGCTATATGTCCAGCACTTTCTGAATGTGTTCCCAGCATACAACGGCTAATCAAAGCAGTTCATTTTCTTGGGCTTTGTTTTGTGACTGGTGACTACAACCTTTTTGATCGGTGTACACCATGGATCAAATATTTCTAGGATTCAACTTCACATATACAGCTACATATTACCAAGTTCAAACATAGTACTCGGACAAAGAAAGCACCCTCTCTTCAGAAAACATTTTCATTCTTTAATATCTAAATTCTTCTCAAAATGAGTATATAAGTGGCATCTATAACAAAAAGCTCAAAGAAGCAGAAGCACCAGTTCCTTTTCTAAACTCACTTTCACTAATATTTGACCTTATCGAAATCCTAATATCCCAAACAGCCATCTTATGAATGTGAATATTTTAATACTTCCTTGTGTGAAGGTATAAGGCATATTCAAGTGTCTGAATGAGCTCATGATTAAATCTTGGATTTACACACCTGGATTTTTTTCTGTAATTTGTCTTTAGATTGTGGCAGCTTGAAAGCTTGAAAATTTTCAGTAGTGTGATGAATGTGCTGGAGAAAGAAATCCAGGTTTCAGAAGGACCTAGTTTTGTAGGTTGCTAGAGCTCAGGAATGACAAGTACAGAAAAGCTATTAACTTTTAAAAGCTAAAATTTCACACATAATGCCTGGTTTTAAATATGGTTCATGAAGAGCACTGTGTTGGAGTTATCTGCCTGATACTTTGCTCTTTATAATGAAAGAGTACATGAGATCATTGTGCTATTTTTTGCCCAATAAATAGGTAAGGAATAAGAACAGGGGCAATTAGGGAAAATGGAAAGAAAACAGAAGCTATTATAATGTATACAATATGGTATTTCTCACTGAGGTAATGTAGGGACACAGTATGCATTAAGGCCTGTGGGTATGAGACTTTATTACACCTGCTGCCTATGGAACTGTTCTTATAAGGTCTTTAAGAAACAGCATAATCCAGGATAATGTCCACCTGTAGAGCACACAAATTCAGCAGTCAAGCAAAAGGATTAGTCAGTAAAACTGAATACAGAAAAATTAATCCTTTCTACCAATTTCCAGAGTAGCAATGTTGCTCTGTGACCCATTTGTTAATTCAAAACAGGCTTCAATCATTTCCCTTTCAGCTGTGGGCAATCCAATGGGCATTATCACCTGTAATTACTGATCCAAACAGCATTGTAAAACAAACAAAAAGTGAGAGCAATTCCTAAACTGGTAAAAAGGAGAGATTAATTTAATTTGCTTTTTATGGTTTTAAATGCCCTCAAATCACTACCAAATTCTGAAAATTCAAAAGTATTAATGTTTCCAGCTATTGTTACCTTATGGTATTTTTGTTTGTTTATTCACCTATCCTACTCTTGTTTCATATTACTTCTTTTCTTTTTTATTTAAAAGACTTCCTATTCCTGAAGAAAGTGGTCCAAAATTAGATTCTTCTAAAGAAGTTTATATCTCACATCTATGGTATGTAAAGTAGTATGTACAATATAATAATTTTTACTTTCCTGTTTTCATATAGGTCTCTTTGGTTAGCTTAACAGCAAATGCATTGGGTTACTCTGAACTTGGTGCCATTAAGTCCCTTAGGACACTAAGAGCTTTGAGACCTCTAAGAGCTTTGTCACGATTTGAAGGCATGAGGGTAAGACAACATGAAAGAATCTGAAACTATGCATGCATAGAAAGAACCCATGCATGCAGAATAAGGAATGACAAGTCCATGCAGAAAGGCTGCACTATCTTTTTATCTATTGCATATCTTTTACTAACAGATAAGCAAAAAGCTTCATCAATTCACCTAAATCCATATGCAGTAACACATAGAAGTTACATTCATTAAGGTTACTTTACTTTCTAGCCAATCTCAGGAGTTTTCCATATAAGGCTTTGAAATTACCATCAACTCTCTCAAAAGATTCTTAATAATGAATAAAATGTAACAAGATTTTCTTAATTTTTTACTGATAAACATATCACAATATTTATACAGGAATCTAATTTAGCATTAGTTAATAAACATATTTTGTTACCAGCTGAAATCCTGCATGTTTCTTCATATTTGATAAACCATCTTTGGTGTAACCCTACTGAATTTTACTAGATGATACTAGAGATATATTCATACCCACTAGTGGTTTACATCTATTTCTGAGTTTGGCTGACTTTAATCAAGTTATTTGATTTCTCAATTAAATTATTCTTTTTGTAAAGTAAATGCATTTCTTATTTCAACAAATCTCTATTCAATATTCAATACAATGTACATAAGATTATTTCTTACTTATTCTGAGTAACTCAGAGGTCCTGCTTACTATTCACCTCCCTCAAGAAAGCATTTTAACTTATTTTTTCATCTGTTTATACCTTCTGTTCCTTAAAGCCACTGAATATAAACTAACTCTATATGCATGTCACTGAAATATGTTTTAAGAGAATGCTTTTTGCTGTTTCATGGAAACACAGGAGGAAACCATGCACTAATGAACTTCAAGCCAATTATAAACCAGAGGAATAGCCTGGGATATGCTGTCTGAACAACTTTTAGATACAAATCTAAGCTTAATCAAGTCAAATTGAGGCTTAGAATTCTATTCCTTAAATTGTATTCATCAGGCTACATATGTCTACTTCAGAATGCATCAGAAAAAAATATTGCTAACCAAAGATTACTAGATTAATAAATTTCATTTTCATATAGCAAATTGACTTTTAACAGTTTTCCCATCATTTGAAATTCATGAATTGATACTCAGCAGGGTAAGAGCTGGTCAAGTAATACAGAATGTCAGAATTTTCATTGAAGTTTGGAATGACTATTTAATTTAGCCATTTTCTCTTTGTCTTTGTACTTACTGTTCATGAACATTCAGATAAATGTGGTTTTGTGCAGAGAAATGTTGGGAAATTGCTGTCAGCTTTACTTTTTTAACAATGTTCTTGTCAGCTGCAGGAGGACTGGAAGACCAGTATAGAAGTTACACAGGGACAAGAAATGCAGCTGTTTAGATGACGTTGGAAAAAACAGATAATTTCTAGAAAGATAATGCAAAAATTGATTGCCAAATGTTTTATTCCATTTTTCTGTATCCTTACGTGATTGCTGTAGTAAATTTTTCACTTAAAAGATTTAGGATATTCATGCTTAAAGAAAAGTACCTGTTATTTGAAATCTCTTTACTGCTTTCCCTTATTTCTCACTGAATAACTATGAAACTATGCCAGAAGCCCAATCATATGGTACAATTTCCGATGTACAACTTGAATAATTCATGAGCAACTTACTGTGTGGGGATCACAGACAAGCCTGGAAAAGCAAAAAGGTTTCAGCTCTGTCCTCCAATATTAATGATAATCAACGAAGTACCTGATTCCAGTCACTTAGGATATTTGGCTGGCCAGCTGTATAGGCCTTATCTTTACTGTTAGTTACACATACTTCTGAAGATGTTCTTCCCAAAGCACTTGGCAAGTATTCACAACAGCTCATTGACAGATAGTAGCAATACTTTATGAATGACTCACGAACAGTAAAAATATTCATATAACAAATAATTGACCAGCTCATGATAAGACTATAGTCCAATTGCAGTCTTCTCAGAAATGGAGTTAATTTCATAAAAATGCATAAAAGCAGATTCTTTTATCTGCCATCAGAAAGTAAAAATAAGTAAACCCTGTTTGCTTTCTTATATTGCCTATACCTATATGGAGCTGTGACAAAACAAACTGAGTTTTTATTCACCATGTATTTGCAATTTTAATGTTTACTCCCATGTTCAAAACTGTGCAAATTTTGCCTTAAAAGTATAAGAGATTGTATGGATTCCACAAAAGTCCCTGTACGTAAAAAGCTCTACATCATTTTGTAAAACAATCTACTAACTTTGCAACTTTAAATCAACCTCTTTCATAAATAAGTTTACTATTCTGGCGAATTGGAAGAATACAGCATTTTACATAGTCAGTAAATAATAGTAACTATTCTGCTATCCCTAAATATCAAAAATACTTCTCTTTTGAAGTTATATTCTTAGAAGTCTACAGTTATACTCTGTAGTTAGAACTTAATTTTGTAATTATGCTGTTTCATAAATGGGATGAATTATCTTTCTAATGTGAATATAAGATACATGAATCACTTGCATCAAAGTAGGGTACAAGTTTCCCATATCCTGTGCTTGTCTTGGGCACAGAAATTAATTTTGCCATGTTAAAGACATTTAAAATATCTGCTAGTATACTGATTTCTGAGAAAATTTAATACTTTTTATAGTGAATCTCAAAACCAACTCCACCCAGATGCTGGAAGGCAAAGTAAAGAATTGCTTTAATTTAGTTTAAATTTCTGTCTTAGGGTTTATATTCTCATCTCAATTACTGTACATACTGAGCAGAAGTATCTGCAAACTGAGATTTGAATATACCCATTGCTTTTTGTTTAGCTTTTTAGTATTTGCAATGTAATGCTTTTGTGCTAGTTCTGAATTGGTATGCTACTTGTAAATGTAGAATACTGAGTATACATTGCTTTGCTGAGTTAGAGAATTAAGTGACAATAAAGCATGCATTTGTGTCTAATTTCACAAAATAAAGCATGTCATGCCGTGCTTGATTTATTTATTAGAGAAATAGTAGAAGGCAGCAAACAATCTGAAATCCACTTGCACTTTCAGTTTTGCATGCCTTATGCATATTTCTGGCTGATGGCTTTAAGCATTTACTGTATTTCAAATTTCCAGTCCAATTTCATAACTTGTAAAACTAAATTAGAGTATTTGGTGTCTTAAATATCCTCTAAAATTCAATGGCTATTCCTTAGATTCCCTCACCAGGAAAACGACAATGAGGAATTTTCAAGAGTACTCCAAACTTCATTAGTAGGAAAGAAACATTTTTCATATGATTGAGTTATAAAACATAACATCAAGTGTCTGTCATTACTGATTCACAACTAATAACAGGCTATATATTTCTGATTCATATAGGATAACCTTTCTTCACCTTGGATGGGGTGGGTCACTGGTTCCTCCACTTATCTGTATTATGGGTATAGTATTTCCTCCTTTTCCACCCTTAATTATTACAGTGTGACTAATCACTACATTGTGTGTTTAGAGTTAGAAGGAGAGACAATCTCATTTGAGAATCCCAGTAGGAGCAAAAGTAGATTACATATCTTCACCTGACACCCCCTTACTTGCTTTAACCCTTTGGAAAGAATACTTTGAAATTTGTGATATTACAGAAATAACATGAAAACTTTTGAGAAAGTCAGTATCGTTATTTAGAGTTATCTGAATTCTTTTTGCAGGAGAGAGGTACCTCAGCTATTTTTTGATTTTTAGATGCTTTTTAAACTGAGAGAAAAAATGGCTTTCTTTAAACATTTGAATCCAGCTTTTGCATTGTTTTGGAAAGATCTGTGCTTTACTCTGTTACTCGATTTATAGCCACATACATTCAGAAATATCCCATAGAAAGTTTTGAACATAACTTGTAATGCATTAAGCACATGCCAAAACACTACGAACTGAATAATCACAACTATAGATATCTATATAATTGCAGTTTAAATTTTTGCACAATTTTTAAACCCCTATAGGTCACATTAAGTAAATCACTCCAGGTCTATATAGGTAACACAAGGCATCATATAACGTATATAATCCCTTCTTGGAATCTGAATTCAGTCTTCTTTGGCCTGTGTTGAAAACTTGGTTTTCTAATTTTTATAAAATGCCAATAACAGCAATATTTTTGTAGTATCTTTCTTGGAGTTTAGAAATGTCCTGCATGAGACATGTCAGTGATATAAAAAATTTGTGTTCACAATCAGATCCTTAGAAAAATCCAGTTCTTAGCCTACAACCCTTGCAAGCACCAACTGTAGGAGGGTATCATTACTGCAGGGGTTTTTACAGCTTCAGTGTAAATGATGTATCAACATAAACAGCTTTCACTGTAAATTTAGTACCTTATCTCACAGTTAAGAATCATGTATTCACTCTCAAGAAAGTGTGTTCACTATCTTCTGTAAATTTCTCTTAAATATAGAGGAATTTATTTTGTTAATCAAAAGATTATGCACTTTGAAGGATTTTTTGAGGACTGTGATCTTATTCAATATCTTTGATTTTTAAGGAAAGTCCATTTGATGTGTTATGTCTCCCAAAAGAGAATTAGAAATTTACAAACGTCGATGCAAGAAGACTCGCTATATAGATTTTCATAAATCACACAGGAAATATCTTAGTATTTTGAGACTTTTCTTAGACTGTAGTTCTACAATTAGAAGAGAACTTTTGAAGGAGTTTCTTATGTAATTCAAGCTGATATGATTTGTGTTTTTTGTATCTTGAAGAAAATCCTTACTTTTCAGATCAAAATTTAATGAAATATGAATGACATACATAATACAGTTTAAATTTTAATTTAAAATGTTAAAGAAGACATAAAGGTCAATAACATTTCGTTTCTCCAACAGGAAGAGCAAAAAGGTGGTTTTTTTTCACTGCATACGATTAAATTTTAATATATTCTTCCCAAATCAAATAATTACTCTGTTTTCATGCTTGTGTATATTTACAATATTTGCCAGGTGTTCGCAAAGAAATGCAGCCATATGATTTAGTGCTTGGCAGATAATTATTGCATTACATCATACAGTATGTTAAATTATGTCTTCTATGTTGTCTTCAAAAGACTTTTGTCAGATACTTGGTGTCTGGTGAGAAACAGAAACAAAGCTACTCCAGGAAACCTAGTATTTTGTTAAATCCAACAGTGTAGCTTGCTTTTAATAGACTGTTACATGAATAAGAAATGCTTCTGTTGCTACTTTAACCAAGTTAAATTTTCTTATAAAAGCTAGGACAGAACTGCAGAATCATTGAGGTTAGAAGGGACCTCCTGAGATCATCTAGTCAAACCTCCGTGCTGAGAGTTCTAGCATTCCAAGATACAAACTCGCCACCCAATAGGATGAAATTTTTCCAGCACAAAGTGTTGTAAAAGTAATTTGTGCATCAAGTGTCTGAGAAAGTATTTTGCTTTCTTTGAAGATAAAATTCTCTATCAGAAACATTTTTCAGTCAGTTGCACTTGTAGAATAACAACTAAGGAAAAACAGAAAATACTTCAGTTGTTAAGGACATGATTTTCTTTTCCTCTGAGATCTTTTATCTCTTGCTTCAACTTTATTTGTCCATTACTATTAAGATTAAGTTTTAGTTGTACCTCCTTGTCAGGTCTCTCTGATTCTTTCCATCTGCCTATCTTCTCTTTGCATACTCTCAGTTAAATCCAAATTCTTCTTTACAATTCCTGCTTTAAATGGTCATTTTCTACTAATCTTCATCCTGTATTCCTAATACAGTCTTCACTTTACTAAAAAATTGAGAATCTTGTTATAAATACTCAAATTTTTTTCAATTGTTTTACACATAAGGTGTTTCTCATGCCAATTCAAACACTGTGACAAAATGCATTCATTTCTTTCATGAAACAATCTTTTGTGCTTTTTTTCCTAATTTAAATAATATTCTAGTCTCACTTTCATAATTTACTTTTACATACTTTCTGTTTGCTACTTTGTAGTGATCCTAAATTAAGGATAAGCATTAGTTTGCTGGAATAAGACTTCAGTTTTATTTTTTTCCTTTGCTTCTAACTTTTCTAAACATTTTTCTAAATTGTATTTAATTCTGGGCTTACATAACCATAGGTCATGCAGTTAAGAATAAATTATATGTACATACACGGCATTAAGGCAAACTGTGTAGTGAAGGTGGCAATATTCTAGTTCTTTTACTATACACTTCTTAAGGGCAAAATCCATAAGATACTTCAATTTTGGTTGGAGGACAGAAAAAAGACAAATCCAGACTCTTCTCACATATGCACAGGGATAAGAAGAGGCAATGGACACAAGTTGGGTTATAGGAAATTTTTATTTGAATTATAAGGGTTTTGGGGGAGGGTTGTGGTTTTTTTATTTTGGTTTTTTTTGGTGGGGGCAAGGGTATTTCATTTTGATTTGGAGGTGGGGTTTTTTTTATTTGGGTTGGGTTTATTTTTAAAATGAGGTAAATACTGAAACAGCGGAACATAATTAGTGGATTATAGATCACACATTCATACAAACATGGTGCATCACCCTGATTTCTGTTTGTGGGACAAAGTTATGAGAATTTATCACAAGGAGTCCATTAAGCTAAAATAAAGAGGAGTAATTAATTGAAAATGAGAAGGTTTGAATAACTTGGATGAATCCACATTTTTAGATTCACCATAGTTCCTCCCTAGAATCATTATTTGGATCATGTCAAGTAGGTTGCACTTTCTCCCACAGAAATATTTAATTCTCATCCTCTGTTGCCTCTAAAGCCAGTTCACAGCTGATCATCAAGCATATGCAGCATGCTTCTTCCCAATGTACCCATTCCAAGCTACTCAGTGAGAAAATATGTAGTTTTGAGGTGTCTTGTTAAAGCATGTATTGGCAAGTAAAAGAACTATCGCAATTGCCCTCTCTCTCTCTCTCTTCCTCCTCTCCCTTTCTCCCTCTCCCACTCTGTCCTCATCTGCTAGGTTGCACTGTCAGATATATTTTACCACCTGATATAAACATTGGGAAAACGTGATAAATTTTCTTCACTGTCTTTGAGGAAGACTTCGTGCTGTGGGAATGTACATACACTTTATCCCTTCAACATCAAGAACTTCTTATTCTTGTATATCCATACATGACATCCCTCTTCCATCAAACTCCATGGATACACTCCGACGAGAAAGGGTGTGTTGTGTGGGAATATTTTTTCCTGTACCACATCATCAGTTATCTTCCCTCATGGGCACTTCCAAACCTCACACTGAGCCTCCACTGCGGATCAGTCTTAATCCTCTGCACTGGGTGACGTTTATATTCTGTCTGCTGCCCCACAGGTCAAGTACCTCCATTGCCTTTGTGAGAAGAACATTTCCAACTGACATAGCTTCTCCTAGTTTAAACCCTATATCCATTTCCTCCGATCCCACTGACTTTCTGCTATGTTACGACTTGTAGTAGTGTCTCCTCTAACATCACAGAAAAGCTGTTTTCATCGTCAGTTTTGTAGCAGCAGGGAGAACAGGAAGCCATCATTACAGCATTTTTATTATTATTTGGTCAGAAAGAAGGGACTGCCCCAACCACTTTTCTCATGCTGAGCCCCCTGCCACCTTACAAACACTCGACGGTCGCATGTGGGAAGGGACAACAGGAGTGAAAGCGCTGCTTTCATGTAACATTGCAGAAACATGGCCCCTGCTTTCCAGCAGAGACTGTAACTGCACAGAGTGTGTACTACACTACTGGTACAAGATGTTTACATTACATGTACACTATACCTGGAAAAAATTAGTGACTATTGATAAATTATTTCTCAGTGATTTTTTTTTTTTTATTTTTTTATTTTAGGAAAATAAGTTGCTCCCAAGTGTCATGTTTACTGAGTAAGAAAATTGTACTTTGAATTTTCAGGCTTTGGGGAATTTTGAAACAGTAGAAATTCAGCCATTCAGGTGCCAGTCCCTTCAACTGTATAACTTCTTCTAAATTGTTCAGGACAAGAAGGGACTACACAAGGTTTGGTTTTTAGATGGCAGATGTTAGATTTAAAAAAGAAAAAAAATGTTTTATTGTATGCATATGAATACCTAAGTATAAATCATTGTATTTGGAGTAAAATATCAGCAGAAATGTTGACTTGATTTTAAAAGCCGTAATTCACTGTTTCACAAGTTCAAACCCATCTCCCACCCAGTTAAAAACCTCTGCCTATGAGAAAGAATTGGGCCTATTTTGTTAAAGTCTGTTTACACTTAGGGATATCACATTGCTGCTCATGATCTCAGTGCTGTCTGTCACAAGATGCTCTCACAATGAAAATGAACTCAAATAGCTATCATCAACTGGGCATCTTCCAACTGAATTATTTTAAGGATTTCACAATTTTAATCTGAATTATTTAAATGTTTACGCTCACCTTCACCCTTGTTCATCTTTGCACAAACGTGGATAGTAGCAAATTTCATCATTGCACTGGTGGATGATCTCATAATTGGTGAAAATTGTATTTGATGAGATTTTTTTTCTGTTTATTTTATTTGTTGATTAAGACTTTATCACCACTGATTACCCTGCAGGTCCACGCATTTCCTCTTTTTACCTGACAAACCAAATGAGAAAAATGAAGGAATTGCACGTTTCTTCAGGTACTTCTTTTCTAGAACTCTAGTGCCGTGTTTTACATCACACTGCATATCTACAAGGTTCCAGATTATCTTTATGCATACAATTTTAGTAGTGAAATGCCAGAAACTGCCATCTCACAAACTTGTAGCCACCTATGATTGCCAAAGTGTGAAAAGCTTACTAAGAGACAATCTGCAAGAATTTTCCCATCCTTCATAGATACAATTACGAGATGAATTTCATCCCAGGGGAGTGAGAAGCTGTTCAAGTATTTTGGGGGGAGGTACTTGAAAGAATTCTTGGGAACATTTTGCTCTGTACTATCTTTGAATTTCTAATTACCTTTCAAAAGGGTTTGTCAATAGGGCAATTCATACTTTGGATTTTGTTTTGCCATGCAATTATCAAAATCCAGGGGTTTAGTGGGTTTGGTTTCTTTTCTTTTTACTTCTTTGATGTAGGGGTCTTCCTTCTTATCACACAGACACAAAAGAGCAGAATGGGTGCATATCTCTCTTAAATTCGGTTTGCATAACAAATCTTTTGATTGCATGTCATTTTATAAGCATCTGTTTTTGCAAGCACCAGTCTTTGGAAAACACCATTATTTGCATATAGAGAAGTTCCTATTATATACTTCTGACTTGTGCCCATGTAAAACATGTGCCCATGCTTCCTGATGGGTAAACTAGAATATGTATAGCATACATATGATAGAGGATCCAGTGACAGTGACAAAGCTATCAGTCAAAAGTACACAAAGGAGAGCCATACATTGAATTCAAGCTGCTGGACAGCTGATCTCACTATGCTGGTGCTTGGGCTGTGGATGTCCAGTGGTATGCTTCTGCTGCCATAATACAAATAAATCAGCTGAATCATTGGTTCTCTTATAGCTGTTGATTTATGAATGCAAAGAGCAAGGGATGATAATTCTCAAGACAGAGTTTTGTTCGAACCATTCATTGCCTTGGACTATCAGATAGTGCTTATCTTTTTTGATTCAGGTATGGGCTTTCTTCATGGTCTCCCTCAGATACTCTTTTGATCCCCTGACTAGGAAAGTTACTGTATTCCTTATGTCTTTTTCTCCCTTTCCTCAACTCCTCCACAGTTTAAGAGAGAATATACCTGGCTGTTACCTGCTACCCACCACCTGGTCAAGTCAATGTGGTTTCAGCATCTTCTAACCTTCCTTGTCTGATGTCCTCAAAGTCCTTCATTATGAGAACGTGCTAAACTCAGATCATGTGTATCACCTGAGCCTCCATTGCTGTCCACTCACAGCACATCTACCTGCTCATTCCAGCAATCTTACCTCTGTGGTGGACCAAGAATCTAAACCAATGGCTACTTGCTCACTTCTTCAATTTTCAATGCAAATGCTCTGACAGCTTTGTGTACATCTAGACTTTGGCCAGTTGAGCAGGGGAGATTCATGATTTTATGGAAGATGTTCTTACCTCAGACTTGTTCAAGTCAAGGCAATACTCATAGCTTACTCTCATATCTCACCAAAGGCAGTGTCAGTGTTTCATTTGAGTCAGGAATGAATTTTCCTGATTTGCTCTAATGTGGCTGATGCTAAACATGTTGTTGTCAAACTCTCTCTGCCTGCTGCTGTTTTTGAACAACTGGCTCTTCAATCTTTGTACCGCTAAGAGAGAGATGAATGGCTTTTTGAAACAAGCACCATCTGAAGTGTATGACTGTGTGACTACACAGATAGTCGCTTAAAGAGAACAAAACTACTCAATTTTTTTTGACATATGTATTCATGCCCACAATTTGTTCCTCTTCCTTGGAGTTCCTGAAGGCTTTCTCAGGCTTTCCCAGCTATCTAGGGAATTGAGTACAGGAGGAACAAGTCTTATGCTTGTTAGGGCCATACAGCATGCATAGAAGACAAGATTTTATTTCATCCATAAAGGTCCTGGTGAAGTAGAAATTATTTGTCTTTCTGTGCTTGTCTATGTGAATCTTACATGAGAATATATATGCAGAAAAAAATATGAGGTAGCAGTTAAATAACCTCTATAACCTTTGCTGGACTCCTTCAAAGGACTCTGATATGAGATCTGGCACATCAGTTCTTTGGGAAACTTTTCCTGTTTAAGCCTAAAATGATGAAGTTGACAACTTCCAAAGTGGAGGTAAATAAAGTACTGTGTCATTTTAAGTAGGCAGAATGTTGGGGACATAATTCTACAATCTTCCTTTCCATCCCGAAGATGGTAACTTCCTCCTCATTTGCACTAAGGACAGAGTTTGGAACTTCTTAACAGAAGCTGCAAAAGTTACAGGAAAAATGCATAAGTACTACTGAAGATTGTTTCTGGTTTATTTAAAAATTTCAGGAGGCCCTTATATATCCATTAGTCAGGTCCAATGTAGGAATTCCTGGAATATACATATATTTCCTATATATTTAATATTGGAAGATAAATGTTACGAAAATTTAAACATGAAAATATTGTGTGTATATATGAAATACTGCTTTCTTCTAGAGGAGACATGGTTTCCCACAACATTTTTTGTTTCCTGGATGAATATCAACTGAGATGTAAAATAGTCTAGAGCCCATTTGCCTTTGTAGGTGTCAGGTGTTGCTTCTCACTTGCACTTATTGCTATTCCACCTACCTGAAGCTACAGGAAGGTGACCAAGCAGAAGAAGCCTGGGCTTCTACAGCTCGCTCACTGGAGTCAGCCTGACCAACAACATCCCAGCCTTGAGGAAATGTGTAGGTAATTTAAACAAACAAAAAACCAAACAACTCCGCAAAGCATCTTTTTCCAATTTATTGGTATTATCTTCTGTATCAACAAATAACAGAAAATAGACTCAAAAGGACTGCACCTTTTAAAATTAAAATATATTTAGAATCATACACATCTGATCTAGATTTGAAGAATGAGCAAAAATAAGAGTTGTAGTTGCCAACATTTTTTAACCCACTACAGACTCTTTTCAACAAGACAAGATTGACATTTTTTATTTGCTAAATTTTTAACTCATTAAGAAATGCTAATCGATATATTTTCTGCATTCAGTTCACTTTTCAATTGGTTCTCATTTTTTTCTGTCCATTTGCTGTAAGTTATGTGCATAGGTGTTGTGTGTATGTATGGGTGCTATCTTGGATATATATTACGTAAGCTAATGTCCTGGTTATCCTGATACAGCTCAGCTATTCCCAAAGAAAATGCCAAAACAGTAAATGGAAAAAACACTGATAAAGCAATTGCCTCCAACTATATGTGTTGAAGAAATTAAAGGCTTCTTCCTAAGGTGGACTTTACAGTCAGCCAAGCATCTGACCAGCATGTAAAAAATGCAGTTTTACACTATAAATATGATAGGGCAAAGTCTCAACACAGGTGGGGAAAAAAAAATAAAAAATCAAACAAAAAAAAACCAGAAACAGAAAACAATTCTAAAAGTTTTAATTTTCTTTTCTTCTTTTCTTAAAAAACCTTCCAGGGGGACTGGATAGCTCAAGGGGTTGGTAATAGGATACAGAGCCTTTCATCTCTAGGTCACCAGTTCGCATCCAGGCCAGGTCAGTAGTGACCAAAAACTGTTACAATTTGATGGGGTTTCAGTGACCTATATGAAATAAGTTGTTGGAACTGTTGTTGGAACAGTTGCTGGAAGGTCTTCACTTCTTATTCAAGATGTGGCTGATCTTTTGGCAGTCTCATTAGTGAGACTGCATTACCTGTTCATCTAAAGATGAGAGAAACACTGATGGCATTTTGTAGAAATCTTTCTACAACTACTGTCAATTCATAATTGTTGTAAAAATTACTGTAGCTGTTGGTATTCCACTGCCTGTTGTGGATCTGTGCTGTGGTCCAACGGATCTCAGGGTTGTTAAAAAGGTAACTGCTACAGGCATTCAGTCATATAATACCATTCTTCATGTAAGCACAGATAACCTTAATGTATTTAAGTTGCAGGACTAAATCCCCATCTTTCTTTCTTGACATCTTTGTTTTCAGGTTTTTCACTAAGATTAAACAGAGGAATTCAATCAGTATAACATATCCAGAATATTTTTACAGGTGAAGAAAAAAAAAATAAAAGAAAAAGATAAGACAAGCGCTAGATGGCCTAGAATTTCAAAGCAGCAGTAGCATAATACAGCATCATAGATCAGTTTAGACTTGGAATAAAATCCAGAATCATGGCATTTCTAATTTTTATGTTGTTCTCAGTTTCATCAAGCTAAGTAGCAACAGATTTCTCCTCCCCATAGAACAGTAAAAAAACATTTCCCTCACTCCATTGAAAATAGTTTCTTATGTTCAGAATATTACTGGGACCTTGTTAGCCTTTTTAAACATTTTTTTAAATGCTTACCTTATGCATACAACACGTAGATACTTCACGTTTTCCATAATGGAAATCGCAAGAAGCAAACATGCTTCCTTTAAAGTTATCACCAAAACCACAAGCTGCCAAGAAAAGCTAAATTTTTTTCAAAAAATCATGGTTTTATAAAAGATAGGGATAATTCTCGGTTACAGAAAGGTCCCATTTCTACTGTCTGGCAATGGAGGAGGCCCTTAAAATGAGAAGAAAATATGCCCTGAAAATAATGTTTCTACCTAAGATCTCTAAACAGGTCCTAATTCCTGGCCATAACATTTGGGAGGAGGAGGGTGCTGAGTGACGAGTAACACAACCACAATACTCCGCTTCCAAAGGCCTTCAAGAGGTGTGAAATACAGGTAGTAAGATGGAGCAGCTCTGAGCTTGCTCAGAATTATGTTGGTAGTGGGGAAGATACCTCTATGTTGCAGAAAGCAAGGAACAAAGTTGGACTAAGACACTGTAATACACCCCAAGTATCCATGCCAATCTTTTCCTGTCTTACTGCAGGAGTTGCATTACTGAGAATCAGAGCCCTACTATGTATTTTCTTGTACCTTCCTACAAGGTCCTTAAAGTTTTAAAGAGAAAAACCCCTAAAATTTAAAATAAAATCTAACTTGTAAATGAGATCTTGTATTGGATGCTTAAGGAGAAATGATTGCTTAGCTATTAGCCATACAAATATCACAAAAGTTTTGATAGCTCTGACAGACACATGGTTAATTGCTGTTTATATCAGAAAAATACACTTTTTATCTACATAAGTAATTACTGATATCTTGCCTGTAAAAGGCTCAGAAGGCAACTGGCCAAAAGTAATTTAAAATGCAAAATCAAAACCCCTAAATATGTCCTTAATGTACATCCTTCTTTAGATAAATGAAGGGTATTACTGACTTAAACTCAATACATGAAACAATAAGACTGGAGCTTGAAATAAATTATGTTGATTCAAGTAGACACATATTGCAAAACTGTCTTGCTTTTCTATACAAAGAAATTAATCTTTGTTATAATCTTGCATGGAAAAATAAGGCGATAAAGATATGTATTTAATTCCTGCATAATCCTTTTAATGTAGAGCTTAGTTTCTAGATTCATGGCATTTGTGTTTTCAGCTTAAATTTCAAAGCTATGTTGATCAAATCTACCAATTGCCATTTTTCTTTAAACATTTTTAAGCTATAATTTGATGCATTTTTTGAATTTTATTATGTATGTATTTATATTTAACGTATTTGTCTTTTTTATATAGAACACATCAGTGTCAGGCTTCATCTTACTACCACCAGGTCTTCTCTTTTGTTTTTCTTTCATTTATTTTAATTTTCTCTCTTATTTTCCTTTCATTACATGTTCTAATGTTAAGTATTTAAAAGAACAGTGCAATGCTACAGTTATTAATGTACTGCTGTAACATTTATAGTATTAGTTTCCGAACAAGCATTTATTAAGTGTTGGTAAAACAATATACAAACCTTTACTGCTGTAAATATTCTTACACTCTTTTCTTTTTTCCCCCTGTATTTGTGTACTAGGTGGTTGTGAATGCCCTTTTAGGAGCAATTCCATCCATCATGAACGTGCTTCTCGTTTGTCTTATATTCTGGCTAATTTTCAGCATCATGGGAGTAAATCTGTTTGCTGGGAAGTTCTACTACTGTGTTAACACCACAACTGATGAAAGGTTTGAAGTCGACCAAATCAACAATTTTAGTCAGTGCGAGGAACTCATAAAAAACAATCAAAGTGCCCGATGGAAAAACGTGAAAGTAAACTTTGATAATGTAGGATTTGGGTATCTTTCTTTACTTCAAGTAGTAAGTGATCACTCTTTATATACCTCTTACTGTTTATATGTAATAGTGAAAAGCAATTCTAGCAACAAAGACAGGAAACATATTTACCTGATGATTTTTGTCTGTGACTTAGTAATACCGCTGCACTGATAGTTGATTATTCTTTTCACAGTAAGCAGCAAGTAGAGGCTACTAAGATTAATAACAAACTTTTAGGACATCTGACAGAACAAGTGCTATTTTTATTTAGAACTCCCTTATTCTCCAGCCCCTTCTAGCCTTAAAAGTTTCTAGAAGTACCTAGGAATGGTATTCAGCTATCTGAATACTGTAAGTTTTACTGTTGCTCAAAAAACAAAAATCTGCATTGGTGTGATTAAGTCACAGAGAAGAATTCGGGGTAGGAAATCCCATCTCAGTGATGTGGCTGCCACCAGTGCAGCCTCATGTGATCTGAGAAGCAATTTCTCGTTTAGAAGAGAAATAGGAAAAGAAAAATATCATTAGATACTATAATCTAGGAAATATTTTCCCTGCTATTTCTGTGCATAAGCACCTAGTGGAGTTTATTTAGGAAAAACTGAGGGAAGAAAAGAAGGAAGAAAATATACGCAGAAAGATACTACAAGGTTATGGCTTCACCATCAAAAAATGTGTCCTCACAACATTATCTTTGTATTTTGGAGTAGCTACCAATCTGACCCAGCTTCAATCAAGAAAATGCTGGACTCTGACCTATGATGTGTGCATTCAGCAACCTCTATGTTTTTTTGAGGTTACTGTCTAATTCTACAGAACCTTAGTTTTAATTTTTATAATTTTTTAATGTTTCTAGCTTTTACGTTTGCATAAGAAATCTCAATAATAAAAATATGTTATGTAGCAGTATCAGCATCATCCTGCACAGGGTCTAAAACGGTAATTCAGAGCATTGTGAACTGCCTCTCCCAGCTAATATAGCGTCTCACCTGTGTGACTGATAACTCTGACAAATTTCACTATGATTAATTATTTACTTTACTTTAGAGCAGAGACATGGACCAGCAGTATTAAAGAAATAAACTACTGAATACGATTTTCTTTTTTAATAAGAAAATTGGATTGTAATAGAAAGACTTTAAATATTTCTTTTCTCTGTCTTATTTCTGAAACCCACTGGCCTGGAATCCCCCTTGGGATCAAGGGCACAGAACACTTTATTACACACATTCAGGAGAAACAAGACATCAACAAAACTCTTTCCAAGTGGTTTGCAACTCTTCTTCCAGTAGCAACCTAGTCTATCCTGGGACAGGGATAACTCCAGGTATAATTTTTCCCGGTTTTGTGGCCATGATCACCACCCCTCAGCTACTTGCAGTCATACGTATTTCAGTGTCATGGCTATGCATAGATGATTCCATCTTCTCTTCACTGAAAAACAACAAATATTTCTTACATGAAGACTTAGATTCTTAAATTATTGGATTGTTCTGGGAGGCAAATTGGAAGAAATTTGCCACTTGTCTTCCAAAGGAAAAATCAATGGAGGGACATAGCTGTCATGGGAGGACAAGCCAGTTGTTTTTGCAGTACATATAATATACAGATTTGGCCCTGATATCAAAGGCTTGCCTAAAGGGTGGATTTTTTTTTTCTATGAGTAGAATGTCAGTGACAACAACAGTTTTGTTTTTTTTTTTTAATTACTAAAGTGCATGTAAAAGCATGAAGAGATTTTTTTATTTTATATATCAGAAAAAAATGGAGCACTTCTGTCATTCCACAAAACAGACACTTGGCCCTGCATCTTTTAGGGTTTGGTAAATAAGTCACTAGTAGTGATTCTGCAGTTATGGAATGGTCCTAGAATCACAGAATGCTTTGTGTTAGAAGGTACCTTAAAGATCATCTAGTTCCAGCCCTCCGTCATGGGCAGGAACACCTTCCACTAGACCAGGTTGCTCACTAGATCACGCCCCCTTCAGGTACTGGAAGGCTGCTTTAAGGTCTCCCAGGAGCCTGCTCTTCTCCAGGCTGAACAGCCCCAAATCTCTCAGCCTCTCCTCACAGGGGAGGTGTTCCATCCTTCTGATCATTTTTGTGGCCCTCCTCTGGACCTGCTCCAACAGCTCCATGTTTTTCGCTCCAGAGCTGGATGCAGGACTGCAGGTGGGGTCTCAGCAGAGCGGAGTAGACGGGCAGAATCACCTCCCTTGACCTGCTGGCCATGCTGCCTTTGATGCAGCCCAGGATATGGTTGGCTTTCTGGGCTGTGATTGCTGGGTTGTGCTGAGCTTCTTGTCAGCCAGCACCCCCAAGCCCTTCTCCTTGGGACCGCTCTCAGTTCATTATCTGCCCAGCCCGTATTTGTGCTTGGGATTGCCCTGACCCAAGTGCAGGACCTTGCACTTGACCTTGTTGAACTTCATGAGGTTCACATGGGCCCACCTCTGAAGCCTGCCCTGGTCCCTCTGGATGGCATCCCTTCCCTCCAGTGTGTCAACGACACCACACAGCTTGATGTCGTTGGCAGACTTGCTGAGGGTGCACTCAGTGCCCGTGTCCATGTTGCCGACAAAGGTATTGAACAGCGCTGGTCCCCATACTGACCCCTGAGGAACACCACTCATCACTGGTCT
>Ga0065711_1030622_pt1 | contig 31960 bp, 19 predicted proteins | sample Hoacrofraction12_FD_59098 | JGI IMG/M metagenome (GOLD analysis project Ga0065711, IMG submission 59098) | Hoatzin crop microbial communities from Cojedes, Venezuela - Epithelial fraction 12 v2 (version 2) | ecosystem: Host-associated > Birds > Digestive system > Esophagus > Crop | place... | reverse complement strand
AAAAAAAAAAAAAAAAAAAAAAAAAAAAAGGAAAAAATCTAACACACTACAATTGTTTTGTGATAAACTGAATTAATGTTATTTAAACCGTTAGGAGATTCTATGCTACCTGCCCCAACATTATGAATACCAATCCTTCCTGAGGACTCAGAGAAACGTTGGTTACCTACTTGTTGAAGTCGTTACAGAACAACAAGCTTTTGGGTTTGGCTGGATACTTAGGGTGCTTCAGTCTTCCTCTTCTTAGACTGAAAAGAGTTATACATAGACCCTGAGAGTTAAATAAAAAAATAAGGGGACACACACACACACACATCATAAATGAGATTTGGATCTTACTTATGCTTGAGAGTATCCAAACAGAAAAGCTGAACAAGCACACTGATTGCAGTTAAGGACTTTGTGTTTCTCCTCTCAAACACAGGGTTTAATACACCTTTCACTAAAGAGTGGCTTGCACGGTAACGCCCCTTATCCAACTGTTCCTGTGCTTTTGTAGCAGAGGCTCCAGTCAGATGTGTTAGTGCAATAATTCATAGCTCATCTCTCTTGGGCCTGATCAAGCCTTTAGCATATCCACTAAAACCTCCCAAAAAGAAATCCTCCCTTCTGTTTGGCCCAAATGTAGTCCTTTCCCACATCATCAGAAAAATTAGCTCAGTCCTCATTTAGGAGAATTACCTTTGGGCTGTTCATCCTATGTCCTCTCTCCCTGCAACTGCATTCTGCTTCCTGCAGTGGAGCTGAGTTAAAGGTCATGTATCGCAGTGACCAGTGTAACCAGTGCCAAATACCTTCCTCAGTAATCAATATCTGCCTGTAAGTGATGAACCTGTTGACTTGTGAAGAATAAAAGATTTGGTCATTCATGTTCGTGTATTTTAGACAGAAGACCTTATTTAAAATCAAATAATTAAAATGTAGTGATTCCATCATGAATTTCAATTCAGAAATAATGGAGACTTGTGGCCCCTAACCAGGGTACATAATAGCAAAGAAGAAAACCCAGACAACATCTTTGATAGCAAAGAGGGTGACTGATCATCAAATTCAGTGGAAGAGTGGAGCAGCCTGAATGTTATCTGGCTGAGCAATTAAAAGGTGAAAGATACACAACTGTGAGTTGGAGATTAAAGAATTGCCCTGTTATTACAATGCCTCACTCTTTTTAAGAGGAGGAACGATTTGATCAGGAGCTTCCAGGAAAAAATAAATTCACAGGCAAAACTTCTTTCTGAAAGACTACAAGTGGCTTGGGAAGACAGGTGAGGGTTTAGCCTACACTGGGAAGAGGGAAAGATGGCTCTTTCCCACCAGGTTTAGCAGAACCACTGCTCTGTCTGAGCAGTGTTGGGGGGAGGAACGCAGTAATACAGGTTAAAGAGCTAATGAAGAAGTGGTCTGCAGACTGCTGCAGGCATGGGATTTAGAATAACAACTCAAAATGAATATGTAGTCAGGAGAGGCAGCTTCTGGAACAGGAGGAGCATAGAAAGTGTTGGAGAAAGTGGTGGCAAAGGCATGTCTCCCTCATCACTGGCACAGAAAGCAGTAAGCAAGCGGAGAGGACCTGCACGATGAGCTCTGGATAAAGACCATTTTTGGCTCTGTCACTAGCCTGTGTGTGTGATAACAGCCAAACCATTTTACCTTTCCTGTGCTTTCCTTCTCACTACGTAAATGCCTGTTTCTCCAGGTTTGCATGATTCTAGCACAGGAGGGCCTCAGCTTTTCTAAGGCGTTCAGGAGCCATGGCAACAAAATATTACCTAATTACAACAGAAATAATAGAAAGGAGGCCACATCCAAGTACAGGCCTGGAAAATGAAGGTAATAACACAGAGGGAAAACACAAAATGTCCATAATCTTTACTAGGAAGGAGGAGTGCTCATCGACTTTGAAATCTCTGGATCTCCTTCCTTTTGTACGTCCCTTTCCCTCTTGTCATTCCTCTTGTATTACGCCTTCATTTTCATAGCTATAAACTAACATTCAGCAGCTAAAATCTGCATGTATCATTCCCAGCTATAGCTTGCACATTGCTACAAACTGCCTCTCTAGCCCTGTTTCCATGGAAATGGAAGCTAGTAGCATGACAAAAAAATAGGAGAAAATCATCAAAAGAGACCAGTCTAATACCCTTATCTTGCTTCTGCTTAGTAGTAACAACAAGGCAAATGCTTTCTATCTAGAGCCACTTCCAGTGGTGGATCCCAAAGTGCTTTCCAAACGCAGCTGTAGTTAGTCTTAAAACATCCCTCAGGTAAATAGTAGTCCCATTTCATAATGGGCAAATAGGCTCTTTAGACCTGAATCTCCCTTCCTAAGTACATACAGAGTCCTTGCTTCACACTGGGTCTTTCAGGCACCGCACAGCAGTGTCACATAGCATGTGACATGACAGGATCATGCTAATGTGTTCAAGAATAGACCCCAGGACTGCTCATCGCATCACCTTCCCCAAGGACAATCTTCTTTCTAGGAGCAGAAGGAAGTAAAATGGCCTGTCCTGGCTTCCTGGGATTACAGATTCAAATTCAATACCACCAAAAATGACAAAAATGGAGTATCTGACTTTCATTCCTACTTCCATTCTCAGGAAAAAAATGGGAATACAGAATGAGAATGGCAGAAAATAACAAAGCATTTCAAGCACCTTTAAAACAATTGCCTATACCATATGTCTGACCTTCTCACTCCCATTTCCATGGAAACAGAGCAGAAAAAAAAAATCAGTAGGATGGGACAAAGGATAGTTACGCAAGTGTAAGTAATGGTTCTCACTAATAGCCTCCAATTTCAGCTGGGTGCATTTTAAGCATGGAGGTTTAAAATCTGGTGGATGTTTGAAGGTGGATCTCTTCCCAGTACAAATCTTCACCAGCTAGTCAGCTCTCTTCTTTCTTGGCATTCATATCACAATCAACTTTATTGCATTGATTGATTCAGCTCGGGTGATTCAGCAAGGTGCTGGCTGCACCTTGTAGTCCTCTAGAACAAATGCATTAGAACAGGTACAAATGTATGCCACAGTCTTAAAAGAAGTCTCTGACACATTGAGAATAAGTCTGTCTGTCTATTTGTCTATCCATCCACCTTTTCATTACCTGTGCACATCTGTGTTTCCACTGGGCCGAGCATGTAGCACTGATTTTATAGGTCAGCTGCCACGCGTTTTGCTTTGCTTTCAGGGGTGGATACAAGCATTGTAATGAATGATATTATTCACTCTGGACAGTACCACAGCTTAATGGGAACACAACAACATTTTTCCTGTGGGTATTTGTTTTACTTTCCTTTGCTGAAAATTTGTATGTCCATCAACAATTCTATGGGAGGCAACAGGTCTGGGATTCCTGGAGCAGAAGGCTCCCAACTTCCTCCTTTGTTTGGCAGAGAGATGAGACAAAGTGGCAATGATGGGTTCACACACACTTGTTTATTTTGTGTCACTGACAGAAGCGATGACAGAAAATTCCAGAGCAATCTGTAATACACAGCTGGAATACCTTAAATCGGTTGAACTGACATTTGGAAAAAAGGAAAGAAAAGGTGTCCAGAGCTTTTTGCTGTCATCCTGGCATGGAGATAGTCCTGCATGTGCATGAGGGGACACTTCTGCACGAATTGACTATTGCAGAGGTCTGTCGGGGCTCAGAAGTTTGCCTGTGGGCATCATTTTGTGTGTTAGAACGATTGGTCAGGAAGGTTGCATTCACACCCTCCTAGATGAGGTATATCCTCCAGGAAACATTCCATCCAATAGAGACGAAAGTGGGGGATGCTGACTGTCAGGACTTTACCCATTTAAACAGAGTTTGCCCTCAGGAAGGACTCACTGAGCAAGAAGCCTGTGAGGCCTTCTACAAAAATTTTAGAAGATGCTGTAATTCTTCATTACAGCTGCCTCAGAGCTACTTCAGATTCTCCTCTGCCCTTATTACGGACCATTCAGTCAGAAAATAGGGAAAAAAATGCCCTGAGGCCAGTAGCAGCCAGCTACTGAAGGCTTAAGCTACTGATGTTAAAATATCCGAAGGAGCTCAGCAAAGGAGACTGAGGGATTTCAATGTGCAAAGGGGAGTCGCTGAGGTCAAGAGAGGGGCAGAGACTCCCAGGGAAAGAAGAGCCACTTAAAGGAGGAGGAGGAGGGGGAGCAGGTCACAGAGTATAATCAGCCTTGCAACATACTCGTTGGGAGAATACAAATGCAGAGTAAGTGATCGGGAATTGTGGTCTGCTTACGGGTATTCTGGAAGCAGACAAACGGGCTGACTTAATTGAATAAGTCATTAACCGTGAATTATTCTTTCCACCTGGATGATTAGCAAGTCTGTTTATTCTTGTAGCCCATTTTGTATTTCTTCACGGATTTCGCTGGTAAATGCAGAACTGCTTGCTTAGGTAAGGCATTTTGATAAAGTAACAAAGTAAACTAGTCAACTTGCTTACAATGGCTTCCTGCCCAAGGACACTTGACACAGATTACATTACACAAAGAAATAATTCAGATGTGACTCTGAAAGAACCGCATGACTCACATTGAACCTTTATTAGAAACCTTATTAATTGTTTACATGTACAATTAAAAAGTCTGTACCTCATTTTGGCCTGAAGAGAGCCAGTTCAATTCACCTTGGACTTTACTAGGGAAAGTCTGAGTTTAGACCAAGTAAAGCTAAGATATTTTGGCAAGGCTGATCTGAACTGTAGACAGCTGTTAAATAATAGTGTCCTTCCACTCCAGCAATGGCAAGCAGGAACTGCCCTACTCACTGCCTAATTTATTTATCTTCAGATTCTGCATGGAAAGAGAATTGCTGTCCTAGGAGAGCCCTACATTTCCGGTTCTAGGAAACAGTCAGGGCAAGCTTGGTCAGGAAAAAAGGCATAGCATTTAATTTCAGCCTTTTTTTGCACAGTTTGGGCAAGCTTTGCTTTCTGCCCCCTCGAAATTTTCAGTGAAGTCAGATCACAGAAAATCTAACAGACTTCTTGCCTGTAACCCAGGGCACCCAGAGCAGTTTTCGTCTTCTGAGAGAGGGAGGACAAAGCTCTGCTCTTGGTCTGATCACCACGGTCATCCACCCTGGGCCTGCTAGGCTTGCCTGTACTTCTGTGAGGGCATGGTTCACCCAAAAACACAACTTTAGATCCAGATTGTGCTTGAAGCTCTCCATATGGCCTTGCAGCCTGCATGGCTCATGTTAGTCCTTCCTTCATTATCACCGCTCTGCTCCAGATGTGTTTCCTTTGTTCCCATAGCCCACGTAGAATGGCTCATTCACTACGTAGGTCCTATCACCAACAGTGACAAGATTTTTAATTTGCTTATAAGAATATTTTGGGTCTGGTGCCAAAGATTCTTCACATGTGAAGAAATGAGGGTGGGTGACCGAAGTTAGCTCCTCTGCTTCCCAGCCTCCCCAATGCTTGCTCTATGCCTGTCTTCCTGTTAAACACTTCTTTGTTTCACAGACTAGTGGTTCTTTCCAGGTCACTTGTCCCCCCAGCTGCCTGAGGAGGAAGGTACAGGGGTCCAGGCACTGCAGGGAGGAAGTCTGATATCCACCCTTAGGAGCTCACTTCCTCTTTAGTCTTGCTTAATGCACCGATGAAATGCTTACCTTAAGATATGTAGTGATGCTTCTGCACTTTTTTAGGGGAATGCGAACTTCTTTGCCGTGCGTAGCTCAGGGCCAGTCCTGCAGGGAAGGGCTGTCCTGCAGTGGGTCCTGTGCCCCAGAGTGTGTTTGCTCTTGGTCCACTAGGACACCCTGCATTGGTGCCTTACAGGTGGTTTTTGGGAGCCAGGTCCCTTTCTTAGAAGATTGTGAAACCTAAGCTCTGGCTTTCTTCCATGACCTGTAATAAATATACCAAAATGGCAAAGAAGGCATACATTGGAGCAAGGTGTGGTAAATCTGAAGGTTTTCTTGCTTGACTCTCTTTTGGAAGCCGTGTGGCTTATTTACTGGACATCCTTTGGGTCTTTTGAGAAGCGAGTCATACACTTACAGAGACAGTCAGGTCATGCCTGGATTTCAGGAACTGTGTTTAGAGCTGTCTCTCTGTTGCCGAGAGCAGCTCAGTTCTAACTCTTTCACACCACAGTGCTCCAGATTGCTGTGGTGCAGTGTCAGGTTGTACTGCTGGGAGATGGCACCAGCAATGCCCCGGGTATGCCATGCTCAGAGATCACAGCTATCAGACACTAGGAAGAATAAGGATGTGGGGCCATCCATCTCCTTAAAGAGATATAGCTGCAGCCCTCTTGCTTTGCCTTTCCTGCTCATGAGGTTGGGAATTTAACCTTGGAAATGCACTTTGATTTTGCAAATATTACCTTCCGTTTCCAAACATTCTTCAGGAATCTTATCAACAATGCTGAATGGTTTTTGCATTGAGCTAAATTGCCAAAATAGCTGTTTAGTTGGTTTGTGACTCAAAAGATCTGGCGTCTGTTCAATGCTCTGCTACTGAGTTCATCTGTGGCCATAAGTAGATTCCTTCTTCTGGCTATAATGCAGAGGGTTGAACTAACAGCAAAGTGGGGGGATTTAATTAGCTAATATTTTGCTTGTTCAGATGCAGAAATTGTCATGGGCCATAACATGTTAAGAAGGAAGGCAGTGAGTGAAAAACAGTGATAAGGTCTGCATAGCTTCAGCATAGCACTGGAGAGAAGAAAAGGAAGAAACACGTTTCTAGAAAGTTCCAACCAGTCCTGTAGCCTTTGGAAATGCTTTAGCATTTATCAGGTCAGAACATTTATCAGGCTAATGTATGAGTTCATTAAAAAAAAGAAAGCAAGCATGTGTGTGTATGTATTCATATATGTAGTTGTACAGTTACATAGTTGCAATTATAAAAGTAGGTTACAGTGGCATAGGTAGTTTAAAGTGATAGCATTTTTATATATAACTCCACACATACATAACCAGAAAATCACACACACTTACATATATATGTATTTTTTTCTGGTTTAAAGAAAGAGTGAAGACCACTCCCAGTGTAACAAGGGTCTCTCTTGAAAAAAAGCCAAATACAAAACCAGCTCAAGTCTATCTCTCTGCCCTTCTAAATGTGGTATAAATCAACTAGTCTATTCAAAACATATTGAAGAGACGGCATATCAAGAACATAGTCTTCACTGCCTTAGAAAACCAGGCCAAAAATCAAGCTTAGCATTTGGAAAGATTTCTGTAGTCCTCACACTCTATCACTTGAAGAAGCAGAAATAATTTTCAAATGTTCTCACAGAAAAACTGTTTTATCAAATTGTTTACCTCTTTACACTCTAATTTCACTGGATTTTTTATTGTGTTTTTCAGACTTGCCTTCCATTTTCTGCCCCTTTCCTTTTTTCTGCTGCAAATAACTTATAAAAGAGACAGGCAAAAGACTGCATAGCCTCAGATTCAGGCCAGGGATACCTTGGACAAACTCCTCCCTACCTAGCAGCTTTGTCTTGGTCTACAAGTAATTTTCAAACTAGGCCTGTCCAGCTGGCTGGTCAGTGACTGTACCCATCCTGTGAGCGGATTATGTCCAGCTTCCAACAGTCTTCAAGTGCTTCTTTGTGTGCTGATGCATGGCTGTGTCCTGAGTCCCTCAGCCATTGCTGCGTCTATATGTGCGTCCTTAGTCCCTGAGCAATTGTTGCATTCAATTGACTAACCCATAGCATTGGCCTCAAAATTGACATCCCAGTTTTGGAAAGATTGGCTGACACTGGACTCAGCTTTGCAGGAACAACTCCTCAGTTGTCTTCCAGCCAATACACGCAAAGGCTCTTGTTCCTTTCCTCCCATTGCCCCAAAAGTCCACCAAAGAGTACTACAGAGTTTGGGCACATGGAGAAATATCAAGAGAGATTAGGAAACCATGAAGAAAATGAGAAAAGGGCAAAACCACAAACTGCTTATATTATTCACTGTTTAGTTTTGACTCAGAGCATTTATTCTTTCTCCTCAACTCCAATTTCAGAAATATTTTGTGTTATTATCTACATGGCGTATGAAGCTGGCTTGTACTGAAGAAGAATGTGGACGCATTGCTGGTTGTCACTGAGGAAGCTTCTCCAAAGTCTTGCTCAGACTCTCTGCGAAAGGAATCAGAGCTGTTCCCTCAGCTTTCCAACCACAGACTGCTAGCAAATCCTGTCCAAAGGTTTTCAGCAGTGGCCACAGGGCTGAGGGCATTTTCTGGGAGCATTCTCACTGAAGAGAGTTCCAATAGTGTTACTTCTTCACTCTACAGAAGATTTTATGGGCAGGACACTGAAATGTGGCCAAAGAGGCTGGACTGACCTCCTACAGACAGACTGATTGCGATCTTCTGGTACTCCTGAGCATCATCCTGCAAGGGGCTCCAGCCTGACTCCAGGGATGTTACAGAAAGTGGAAGGAATTCAGCACCATGTATACAGGGTTTGACCCGAATAAAGTCTTCATTGCCTTTGGGTGGAGCAATTAATTTGGACTGCTTTCAGGGCATGAAAGACATGCTCTAAATAGACTCTCACAGATGATGCAACATATATCAGACTAATCAAGAAAGCTGGGAAACATTTTGCTTTGGAAGAATTTTATCATTTCAAATTGCCTCTCAGTACTTTATGTATTCATCAAACTGTATTTTTCTTGAAATCCATCTGTTTTGTACAACATTTTTTGGGTGATCGGGGATTGAGAGTACATATGGCCATTTTCGACAGGTTCCCATTTCTTGTGAGATCTGAACTGTGGGAACCAGTGCAAAAGGTTCCTTTAAGTCCCACCCAGACACAAGTTCCCTTCCTTTCCTCTCTACTCCACCACTGTGATCCCATTATCAAGCATAGGTTAATTTTCCTAGGCTTCTTGCTCAGCAGCTGCATTTCAAGGAATAGGAGAAGTCTTTGCAGCCTCCTGACATGACCATTGACTAAACCTTGTGTGCTGACACTGCTGATATTCTACGAGGTTCTTTACGTGCTGTGCGGGCACTGGCTTTTGGTCACTTCTGTATCCTTTTGTAGCAGCCTTTGTGCTCCTTGCTCTGCCAGTTTCTCTACTCTCCTACTCCTCCACTTACCTGTTTCAACTCCAGTGAACACTGTCTAATGACATAAAACACAGCAGCTGCAAATATTTGCATAAAAGCACAATCATCTGCTGTGGAACAGTATGGCCACTGGAAAGCCCAAGTACTTTACTTTTCTTTCCTGTACCATATTTAATTAGATCTTTCTACTTTTTAAATTGCTTTTGTAAGCGTATAAGGACCAAGATGGCTTTTTTTCTTCTGGTTTTGCATCTTATTGATCAAGGTGAACTGTGTTCAGTAATAACGTAATACGTTACAGTGAGATGGCAATGTTTGTGGATGTAGTAGGACATAAAGTGAAACTGTGCCAGCCTGGAAGAAGCATCATGGTTTTTGAAGCTTACTGGTAATCTCTTATGCATGTCATTAATTGCTCAGAAACACCAGAATAAATGAATTATCAGACTTTATGCACCTCCCAGTGCTTCAGTAGATGTCCTGTCTACTGCAGAAAATAAACTTTTTTCCTGAAGGTATTCAGTTGCATAAATAACCTGTTAAGCCCATCAGCATGCAGGCTGGGCTAAAGCAAAACATCCATATGACACTTCATTTTTGAGACTATGTCTTTCCCCCATTCTTCGTGGCTGTATTACTAGTCCTGGATCTGACGACTTTTTTTTTCATCCAGTCACAACAGGAAAAGCAGACAAGAGCGTTTTTTGCTTCTCTTCCATGCAATGCTGTGAGTTACTTGACTATAATCCTGTTTCTATTTTGTACAAGAAACCAGCTGCTCTGATTCTGCTTGTAAGCACACATGAAGTTAGTAAAAACCCCAGTGATCTCCAAATTCAGTTATGGCCTTTCCCATTATGTTCTGATGGAGTTAGAATATAGTTCAGTCTCCTTCTTCTTCAGGAGTCCTATGGGGGAAAAAAATCACCAAGAAAAATATTTTTTGAAATTCTGCACGTTGTTAGATGGATTTAGGTCCACAAAGTTTAATGAAATCAAGAATATCAGATCAGATTATATTGACAGAGAATGAGGAAGGGGAGTTAAGCATGTTTTAACTTAGTGAAACACCTTGAAAAATCTCAGTCACTGAGTGGAATAATGCTCACTGGACTCAGCATACTATTGAAGGTTATTTTTTGCAGTGCAGCCTTAGCCTAAATACACCTTCCCTGCTGCTGTAATCTGTATTAGTTGGACACAGATTCTTCAAAGAAGATGAAACACTGTTCAATACTGAATTTCACATTTATTAAAAGATTTCATCTTCTCCTGTGTGATGTTTGCATCACAACACAAATCATCAGCTTGCTTTGACCCTGACACCATTTTATAGGCTTAATAATAATAAATCTATGTCCTGAAATAGTTTCTGCAGATTACAGCAATCAATCAAAATTCAGGGAGCCTTAAACCATTAATGTCATCGGCAATGATCCAGCACCCTGGGAATCCATCTAAATCAACCATTATTACTGAAAACGCTCCTTAAGAGCGTTAAGATAAAGGTAGTATTTTGGAGCATAAATTGCAGTTCTATTTATATCAGCCATTGAGGGATGATTTTCATAGCCATTTTTTTGTATCTGTTTTGAACAAGACAAAGCCAGAACAATTCTTTCTTTTGCCTCATGCAGCTGTTTTGGTTATTGTAATAGAAAATAGAAGCCAATACATAGCAGATTGCTTTGCTAGAGTGAAACTGAAGTATTTGTTATGTAAAGCAGTCTCTGGATTTTTTGAAGGAAAAGGAGAGAGCTGCCATTACAAGTCCTTAGTGCACTTTATGCTGAAACATTTCCAGCGCAAGGCAATGCTCCTAAGAGAAGCTGTGCCTACTTTATTGGACTACAGATATCTACAGGCTTGGTAATTTCACACTCTGGAGTTATGTGACATGGAGAAACAATGCAAGAGTTCAGGATAAAGCAATTCCTTCACTCAGAGACACATCTACAGCTCTTTGTCTTAGGATTTTCTACAGCCATCCATTAACACAGTACCTGAAAGCCTACCATGTAAAATCAATGGCAACAGTGAAATCTTGCAGAACTCAGATACCTTTCTCTTTTGTGGGTAAAACTCTGTTTACTTTCTGGTTTGTGTGCAAATTTTTTTAACTGGTTTTCTTTTACCCGTTTTAAATGTGTTTGCATGTGATATTTTTTTTTCTTAGCTGGTTGGGTTGAAGCATACTGGTGAAACAGAAGGGCCACGTGCTTTGGGGTAGGGTCTTTTGAAAGTGTCTAAACTATGTCCTGCTGATTATCATGCCTAATGTGCCCTGAGATCTGCTTTCCACCCAGCTGTGAGCACACAAAACATCTCAAACACAACAATGCAGGCTCTGTGATCAGCATTATCCTGAGAACAGCCATCATGTTATAAAGATCAGAGCTCCATCACTAGTGTGAATGGATTGAAGATGCCATTGAAGACTAGGTCTGGCCTCACAGATTTGTTAGAAGCTAGCTGATCCCCCAACAAAGTAAACCTAATAGACAGTGCTCAGGCAGTCCAGCAGTCTCCATCTTCAGCAATCAGTATCTCAGCAGAGCTCCAGCCAGATAGCTACAAAACTTACCAGCAAACTCAAAGTCAGAGGAGGAATGTTTAAGTCATGTTGCTACAGATAGGAATGTAAATCTGCTAATCAGACTGTCTTTATCACAAGGCATCTCTGAAAAGGGAACAACTTTTTTTTTCCAATGGCCTGATTTATCCATCAGTATAGCTACTGTTCTGTTGTTTGTGCCTTGACTTTTCCCAAAAATAGAGCAAACACAAACTGCATGGACGATTTTGAACCTTAATATCTAAAAAAGTAAAGAACACAGAAAAAACCCTGTCTCAGAAAGCATGTTGTGTGAGACTCACTGAAAAGCAGTGTAAATTTTGATCTAATTCGAAGGAAATACATCTACAGACAGGTTTTCAGCCTCCCACTTCACACTAAAAAGTGGAATGTGTAAGAGAATAATTTTCTGGTTCCCTACTTGTGAGAAGCACTCTAGTCTCACTTGGTGGCTCCCTGTTTTTGCAACTGCTATAATTCCCTGATAAGAGATTAGCTGCTGTTCTGCACTTGAAATATGACATTGGCACTGTTGTCTGATAATGGTTCAAATCAAGCTTCAGGTGTCTAGGGAGAAAGGTTTCCACAGCTGACTCATTCCCAGTGAGAAATTCTCTAACCTTTGCTCCCCATCACCACAGAGGTCTATAAAATTCTGGTCCCACCAGAAGCAAGCCAAGTTCCTTTACTTGAAGCTGGATTATAGCCTGTGTAGTCTATGCAGTGACGAGAGGCAGGTGTAAGGGGAAAACAAGTACTTATTGTTCTTTCTCATCTGTTCTGTGAGTTAATGGAAGAATAATCTATGAAAATCATAACCTAAGGAGCATGCAGCTAAATCACCTTCTCTTGTTCTCCCCTTAACCTTCTATTTCCTCAAATGATACACTTGACCTTTTATGTCTTTTACATTTGATAGCAGTATCTTTCAAAAACGGACAGGAAATAGTGACCTCGACAACGTCAAATAATTTTATCTACCATTAGATGCCAGTCCTTCTCATTTAACTGATTTGCATTCAGGACTGCAGCTCTCCCTGAGCTAGGTGGCTGTTAATGGGGCCTGCTGCTGTGGTTGGTGATGCAATGAGCTATAAATGCAACCTTTTATTTTAGCTTTTACTATGCAAGTAAAACCAGTTACTGTAAAAGCTGTTTGGGAAAATGAGTGACGAAGCTCGTAAATTGAATAATGTAGCTCATTCTGTGTCTGAAATTTTGCTACAGGAATTGCAGTTAAAGGCTGAAGGTGGGGACCAAAAAAGCCCCAAGGCCAAGACTTTGGAGGTGAATAACTGCTACTTTAATGCTTTAATGGAGTAGAAGAACAAGCAACAAAGATTTTATTAGGTTATTTCTGAGGAAAGTTTCCCAGATGTACTGAACAAAGCACTTTGCTAAAGAGGAAAAGCACATGAGGAGTCATGTAATTTCTTGGGGTTCACAAAATTCCCCAGTGTCACAATTTTGAGGCTGCTCTAGGCTCCATCTCATGGCTGCTACCCACATGGTAGACAGGACAAATGCAGATTTCTCTGGGTTCTTCATCTTTGCCTCTGCTGAAAGATTGATATTCTGGGATCATCTCCTCCAAACTCAGGTGCAATGCATCCCAACAACGAGGAAGTCAGGCAAAAACACCAGGATACCTCCATGGATGAACAAGGACCTCCTGGACAAACTCAAACACAAAATGGAAACCTACTGAGGGTGGAAGCAAGCACAGGTAGCCTGTGAGGAATACAGAGAAACTGTCTGAGCAGCCAGGGATCAGGCTACAAAAACTAAAGCCCTAATAGAATTAAATCTGGCCAGGGATGTCAAGGTCAACAAGAAAAGCTTCTATAGGTACATCGGTGATAAGAAAATGTGGACCCTCTCTGGAAGGAAAGGTTACTTGGGGTATGGAGAAGGCTGAGGTACTCAATTACTTTTTTGCCTCAGTCTTCACTGGCAAGTGCTCCAGCCACACTGATCAAGTTGCAGAAGGTAAAGGCAGGGACTGGAAGAATGAAGAACTGCCAACTGTAGGAGAAGACCAGGTCTGAGACAATCTAAGGAACCTGAAGATGCACAAGTCCATGGGACCTGATAAGATGCATCTGCAGGTCCTGAGGGAACTGGCGGATGAAGTTGTTAAGCCACTACCCATCACATTTGAGAAGTTGTGGCAGTCCAGTGAAGTTCGCACTGGCTGGAAAAGAAGAAACAGAAACCCCATTTTTAAAAATGGAAAAAAGGAATACCCAGGGAACTACAGGCCAGCCAGTCTCACCTCTGTGCCTGGCAAGATCATGGCAGGATCATCCAGGAAGCTATGCTAAGGAACATGGAAGATAAAGATGTAGTTGGAGACAGCCAGCATGGCTTCACTAAAGGCAAATTGTGTCTGATAAATTTGGTGGCCTTCTACAATGTGGTTACAGTTTTGCTGGACAAGGGAGGAACAACTGACATCACGTACCTGGACTTGTGCAAAGCATTTGACAGTGTCCCACACAACATCATTGCCTCTAAACTGGAGAGACATGGATTTGATGGATGGACCACTCAGCGAACAAGGAATTAGCTGGATGGTCACACTCAAAGAGTGTTAGTCGATGGCTCAGTGTCCAAGTGGATATCAGTGATGAGTGGCATTCCTCAGGGGCTGCTATTGAGACAAGCACTGTTTAACATCTTGTCAGCAACTTGGACTGTGGGATTGTGTGCACCCTCAGCAAGTCTGCTGATAACACTTAGCTGTGTGGTGTGGTTGACACACCTGAGGGATGGGATGCTACCCAGAAGGTCCTGGACAAGCTGGAGAGGTGGGCCTGTGTGAACTTCAGGATGTTCAACATGGCCAAGTGCAGGGTCCTGCACTTGGGTCGGGGCAACCCCCCTATCAATACAGGCTTGGGGATGAAGGAATTGAGAGCAGTCCTGCCAAGAAGGACTTGGGGGTACTGGTGGATGAAAAGCTGGACATGAGCTGGCAAACTGTACTCACAGCCCAGAAAGCCAAACGTATCCTGGGCTGAATCAAAAGCAGCATGGCCAGCAGGTTGAGGGCATTCCCATTCTGCCCTCTGCTCCACCCTGGTGAGGCCCCACCTGGAGTCCTGTGTCCAGCTCTGGAGACCTCATCACAGAAATACATGGACCTGTTGGAGTGGGTCCAGAGGAGGGCCACCAAAATGATCCGAGGGCTGGAGCACCTCTCCCATGAGGAAAGGCTGAGAGAGTTGGGGCTGTTCAGTCTGGAGAAGAGAAGGCTACGGGGAGACCTTGTTGCGGTCTTTTAGCACTTAAAGGGGGCTTATAAGAAAGATGGGGACAGACTTTTTAGCAGGGCCTGTTGCGATAGGACAAGGGATAATGGCTTTAAACTGAAATAGGGTAGATTTAGACTGGATATAAAGAAGAAATTTTTTACAATGAGGGTGGTGAAACACTGGAACAGATTGCCCAGAGAGGTGGTAGACATCCAATCCCTGGAAGTGTTCAAGGTCAGGTTGGACAGGGCTCTGGGCAACCTGATCCTAGTGGAAGATGTCCCTGATCACTGCAGGGAGGTTTGATAGATAACCTTGAAAGGTCCGTTCCAACGCAAACTATTCCATGATTTTATGATCATTAGCAGAACAAGCAAAGGTTAATGAAATACCTATACTATCCAAACAGGTCTGGAAAGATTTAAATCCCTGGAAGCTCTTGGGAAGAGCACATGGACTCTGAACAGCTAACACTTGACACAGTATCCCTGCTCTCAGAGGAGTGTTATCTTATCTGAGAAAAGTGGTAATTTGCACTGAGTTTTATCTCTATGCAATCTAAACAGAAAAAGAGTATTTTAGAACTGGGACGTCTGGTGTGTGTGGACTTCCTGTACTTATGAACATTTAGTCTTTTGCTTAACTTTTGACCTTTCAGTTCTGACTGTCTGGGTCTGGAAATCTGAGGGTTTTGATCTATGAACTCATCTTTCACCTAAACTGCAAATTGAGACATTGATATCAGCACAGCAAAGGAGAAAAAACCACAAGGATCACCTGCATGCATGGTATGTTATATGTCATAGACCGTCCTTCTGGCAACTAACTCCATCCCAGAGATTTCTAACTCTTTCTTGGTTCTTTTGAGGAGCAGTGCAGATTCTGTCACGTTGCACTTTGGTGAAATTACATAAAGGAGATTTGTTGTATCAGTGACAGTGCATATACTACAGTACATAAATTAGATCACTACCTTACAGATCTACATCTGATTTTTAAAAATACTTACATGCATTAATTATTTAATGTACTGAATGTATTTTGTCCTGTTCTACATTCTCTTGGTTTTATACCATGAAAAAGAAATCAGTGAAACCCTTGCAATAGTGTGATCTTCCTGGGGACTAGTGAAGACAAATTAGTATACAAAGACCTCTCTTAAAAGCATGTATGTCTTGGTAAATAAATCAAACATGATCTTTCTGAATTTGGATCAGTTTAATCTTAGCAGATTTCAGTTTCCTTATTTCCAGGTTCCACACCCTAGAAGATACAAAATTGTTCTGCTGGTCCAAGCAGCTCTGGGGTGTCCCAGTTCTGCTGGTTTCAGCACCACTGAGAAGCTATGCTGTAAGGCACCCCTTCCCTCCAAGTGCACAGCTCAGCCCTACGTCTAGTGAAGCTTGAGAAGCTCCTGAATAACATCAAGTACCCCCTGTAGGAGCTGCTAGAGATGTGAGGTCTTGAAAGACTTGAAATAAAGAGTGTGGTTCAGAAATGGCACTGGGGTATCCAGCCGTTACTCCTGCCTGCAGGAACCTAGCCCTACTACAGCTAAAAGACACAACAATCCAGCCCACAAGTTGGAGTGTGTGTTGAAGCTAAAAATTTGAAACTGAGCAAAAAGATACGCATAGTCATAAAAAAATGTACATAGGAAAATTCTTCAAAACTTCTGGAGGCTTTTCTGCTCCTAATCTGAAAACCTAAATCTCTTCCTCAGTGAGCTGGTTCTCCCAATACCTGGCTCAGTCCTTCTGAGTATTTTGTCACTGGATGAAGACCAGAGAGAGGAAGCTGTAGGTGAAGGCAGGCTGGTAGCTTGGGAGAGAGCAATACTTACACTATTGGTTTTATTGAGAGTATAACTGAAGGACTTAATGCTTATAGCTTATAGTTTATGAGGCTATTTCTGAAGCTAAAGATTGAGGGAAGGATTATTATTTTAATTATCATCCTGCTGAACATCTGAGAGGGGCATTTAAAAATCTCCAAACTGTCCATGAGGAAGTGCTGGTTCTCCCTGGATTTTCAGGAGATTAGGCAGGCTATCTGGCGTCTGATGCTCTACAGATCCAAGGGCGAGGGGGGGAATTAAGTACAGTAATGAACAGTAGGATTACAGTTCTTCTTGAGAAAAAACAAATATGATCTTGTATTAAAAAGTGTTAAAAGTATCTCTCAGTCTTTCACTACTGTGTAGACATGTGCTGTGATTCTCCTGGGGTTGAGGTGAAGTCTGGATGGGAGAAGAGAAAGCTGAGAGTATGAAACAGTGTTGCCTGCACAATTGTAGAGTAATGGTCCATAGTCCCAAAATATTTTAAGCATTTAGATTTGATGTTGTGATGAGGATCAGTATACCTAAGGCCTAATGAGGCCTGCAGAATAGATTGGCCATAATAGAGAAGCAACTTTCATCATGTCTTCTTTTTTATGCGTATTATTCTAGATATAACGGGAAGCAACCTCAAGGAGTTATAGCTCTGAAGTGTCTAATAAAATTTCTTAGTCTCGGAATTTGAAGTGTGAAGTTTTTCCTTCTTCAAGATGAAATGTCAGGTGGAAGTGTTGCCTGCATGGTGGATGACGAATTCTGAGTCCAGTGAGGGAGCAGAGAGCTGACAGCTATACAGTGGAGGGTTTCTGAAAACTAGCTGTGATTTTCAGTCACTAATTGTACAACAAGCCTGTGCTTGGCCTGACATCACGTGCATCTGTTAGCAGAGATGTAACAGAGAAATATGTCCCATTCAGTGATTCCTCTTTTAGGGCTTGCCAGTGTTGTATAGTTCCCAGTGGTGACGAATGTTTTTGAATCTGAAGAAGTAAAAAGGCTCAGTAGGTGCTCAGCACCTCTCCTCTCTGAGGACTGAGCCAATGGGCTCATTGCAAATCAGGTCCCAGAGCAGTGCAGGTAGGGAAGTGTGTATCTGCTGGTGGGCAGATGATGAAAGGTCTATAATGCCCTGATTGACATCAGCCCAGGCAAGCTCAGATGCAGTCCTGGGGTAATGCAGCAGTTTGGCTTTGTGTAACAGAGAGCTGGACTTGGCTGGAAGTCCCATCCATCCATGCTGGTCCTATGCTGGTCAGCTACCAAACAGTAGTTTTCCATGCTTTCTTGCCTGCAGCACTACAAAGTGTGTTGTGCTTCACTGGCTGTGTAAGGATATGGTTGAGTTCAGGACCAGAAACCCGAACATTCACAACCATTTGTGATTTTGCCTGATTATTTTGCCGGGAAGAAAAAACAATCCACTGCATAAGCTTATCCTTTAATTTTGAACTCTATTCCTACTTCCTCACAGATCCTGTCTCAGTGGGCTAAAAAGTGTCATTTTTTGCTCATGTTAGCTCAAGCAATGCAACCCATGCAGCTCAAAAACTATGTTAGGCTGCAGGCTAATAGGCTCAAAAACTTGTTAGCTGCCCATATTTGGCTCAGGGGGGAGTTTTGGCTACAATGCATTGAGTAATAAACCTTTAGACTTTGCTTTGCTCTTAACATCATATATAAAAACAGGAAACCATAAGTGTGTAAATGGATTCCAAAGACACACACCCATCACTGATATGTATTCAGATAGATATACCTATAGCTTTACTATCTAACTTCTCTAGCAGGTTTCCAGAGTCATTCACAACAGTTAAATGAAAGCCCAAGCAAAAACTACTGGATATTAGAGAGATACTAAAATTTTTGTAAGTTGCAGCTATGTACTGTATGGTCTTTTCAATCATCTTCTGTTTACTTAGCTGCAACTTTTCTACTCCTAAAGAAGGATCAAAGACTTCTAATCAAAGATACCTTTTCTATATCCCTGACTTGTGGTGAATGAGACTTATTGGACTGAATAGTCAAACAAAAGCAGCATGACAGCTCTGTTTTACTTGAATAACTGTACAGGAAATATGTTCTGCCGTTGTTCCTAATGCACATGGTAGCTTAATACAGGTAAATTCATGCAGTGGTTTGCTTCCTGGCTGCTGATTTCAAACCCATACCAAGAACCAAACTTCAACTTTTTCAAGGATTTAGACTCTATTCAAGGAAGAGATGAGGGCGTTGTGGATCATTACCAATTCAGACCCAGGGTATCTAAACACACAGGTGAACTGGTGTATTGTTACTGCTGCAATTTCATCCCAAGCATACAGCATGATACGGATTTTCTGCCTCCCCAAACCTTCTGGCAGATGATAACTTTTGCTGTTGTGGTGGTTCAGTTTCTGTTTGAGGTAAACAGCAACCATAATACATTATTAAAACTAAGCAAAATATTTCCTATACCACAGTGGAATAAGATTTCATGGGCACAGGGCAGCTCCTAGAACATGCCCTGCCAGGAATCTTCTCCCACGAAAGAGACTCTTCTGCACCAGCCCTTTGGGGTCTGTTACCTCTGCCCCGCTCCTTATGCTTGTGCTTGCATGCCTTCCTTCTCCACGCAGCCTCCACTACTAGCAAATCTTCTTGAATGCTTTCTTTGAAAATCTAAGTAAAAAATACCGAGAGTCCTCTTCCAGTCTTTCCTATTACTCATAGCTTTAAAATAACTAAGCAGTTTGTTTTAAGCCACTCCCTCATCTAATTCCGTGCCTCTAATCAAATTATTCTGCTGTTAGCTGTTCTCCAGTAATCCTCAAAAAATTGTTTTCCAGCTAAGCTGATTTGTAACAAAGTCTCCTCCACAAGCTCAATTCTGAGGCCAGAGCTCTTGGTCCCTACACCCTGACCCTGAGCTTTTGAAGTCTTGAATGTTTCCTCTTGAGATTGTTTTGCCTGGCTGTAGAGGAGAGGAGGCAATGCCACACTGCTGAACAGCTCCACCAGCAAAGCCTATTTCACATGACTTCAAAGTCCATTTGCAATAGCCCCTGGCTTCCTGCTATAGTCCAGAAGTCACTGAAAAGGTATCATCACCTGAGCTGAGGCAACTCGCCAGCTGGGATGCAGTTGTTTTGCCACATCAGTGGCAGGCAACAGTTTACTTCTCTCATGAAATTAAATAAAATATAAATAATATTACTGTTGTTTGGTGAGAGAAAACCCAAGGGGAAGGGAGACCAGTCTTCTGCTCACTAGAATGGCTAATTGCTAATAAGCCTCTGTCTCTGAGTCAGTTTCGGGATAAAAAAGCATCTTTTTCACAATGTAGTGGAGTAGTCTCACCATGATGCTAATAGGTACTTGGAATAAGACTTTTTAAAGAAAGATCTCTTGTTAGTGCTGTTAAAGTAGATAAACAGTGTCTATCAGGGCATATAAATAATCAAATGGGTGCCAGAGTAGGATCTTGAACCTTGTTCTCCTGTATCCCCCCAGTGAGAGATCCAGCCACTAGGCCATCATATCCCTCCAAATTGCCTTCCTTGCTCTGGACCTGTGAATGTTTAATTACTTCTGTGGAAAAGAATAACTCCCACAAAACAGATTGGCATTGATGGAGTCTGGTAATGATGTTGGTTTGCTGAACTTAGTGTGTGGTTACAACATCACAATGCTCTTCCACAAGTGCAGTGTCCTTGGTCACTGGAACCTGCTCTGGCAGGGCAGTTGGACTAGAGGAACCCCAGAGGTCCCTTCCAACCCCTACCACTCTGTGATTCTGTGATTTCTCTCAGACACTAAAAGTGGATACTTGGCAATTATAGAGCCTGTGGAAATTGCTTCTGTTAACTTTGAGAGGTTTTTTCTTTTGTATGTGCATGTGTCTAATTTTTCACTTTTCATTTTGTATGGATTGAATGTTTGCTTGTGCCTTTCCTCCCCACCTTAAAGAAGCATGTGGCAGAAAGCTAAGAGATAAGGCTTTGCTGAAACAGGGAAAAGGAAGAAATGTGACCACTTGTAATGACAAGCTTGCACTGGGTAATTTAGTACACACTCAAATGAATTCCTGCTTGCCTAACACACTGTATTAGTCAGTGTAGCAGTCAGATGGCCCAAGAAAACACAAAACACAAGGAAAAAAGAAAGAATCTGAGGAGGAAAGAACCCACCCATATTCCCAAGGAGGGGTGAATACATTTTTGGTACACAAATACTTCAGGTGAATTGTGTCCACTTTTCCCCAGAGCCATCTAAATCAAAGAGGCAAGTTGATGCGAGTCAGCAGTGGGGTTCCCGTGAACAGCCTGATCTGATAGACAGCTTTTGAACAGCTTTCTGCCAATTAGCTCCTATTGTCACACAAGACCAAAAACGAAGTAAAATGGCTGCAAGGCTACTGAGTGAAACTGAGGAATAAAAGGATAGGACAAAGTTTATCAGACCCATGTTACATAGTGTCTCCTTAACACAGCTTCATCTAGTGCCTGGAATGAATTCCAGATATTTCTTCAGTACCACTGAATAGGAGGAATTGGGATATTTGACTTCAGAGTTATTCAGAATTATATAATTTGGTACCAGTGTGACTCTTTATCTAAAAAGCTGCAGGGAAAAATTGGTTTGTCACTGTCATCATCTGAAAGAGGTTTTTTTTTCGTTTCGGCTTGGTTTTTATGTTTGCAGTGTTTGGAAATAGAAAGAGATTTGATTTGACTAGTACTTGTTCAAGTAATGGAGAATGAAAAAATAGACAAATGGCAGGAGGGAATACAAATTTAGAAATGCATCAGATGGAAATGCAATGACTGATCTATGTTTATTCAGGAATAAATGGGCTGAATCTGACATGATCCTAGGGCTTTTGTTCTCCCTCCTTCCAATCCAAGGTAAAACTTCCTCTTATGGGTAAACACTGGGCAATAATGAAAAAAAATCCTAATTTTTTATTCTTTTCAGAGAGTTTTCCAGAAGCAAAAGGATGGAGGAAGCCCTATTTGAATGACTGGAAATTAGAAGGACTAAGTGATCAGGAAGACGCTTCTAACAAAGCGAATGTTATTTTCATGCAATATGAGTTCTGAATATATGGGCAGGCAATTACCCAATCTATTATAGGCCACTGCGTATTGGATGGCAGTTACTGAACTCTTGGCTTCAACACATTTGAATAGAGCAGTACCTTAATTCTTCTTCCCCTTTCTGTTAATGGGAAGAACAGCAGCTGGGAGGAACATTTGCTGTGGGCAGAGTGTAGATTGCATTAAGGATCAAACATTTAAGCAAAACATTTCAACAGGGATGCAGAACCCATTTAGATTTCAGCTGTGAACATGTTCAATCTTGTTTAAAACTGAGCCTCTTAGAATGCTTCTCCAAAAGCTGAGAAATCCTAGAAATTAAGCTTGCGTTTATGTTTGAAGCAAAAGGTCATAAGAACACAGTAAGAATATCCCCTTATTTGTTTATGTTGACAAATACTTGGTGTAATTTTAGCATGTGCAGCTATGGTACTGTACACCCCAGAGTTAGAAAGTGAGTCTCACGTCCTCTTGGGGAAATGGCATTCTGACGGATTTTTCCAAAACTTTTATTAGATTGGTCATGAGCTCCTGGAGACTCAAAAAAAGAAGAGTAATATTCATGAGACGAAAGATTCTGAAAAAAACCCAAACTGGAACAACACTCCACATTTTTAAAGGTAAAAGTTGACATAACTACATGAAGCTGAATATTGCAGCTGAAGTTATAATGAGCCTAACTCCTAAACCCTTAAAAAATTTGGAATCCAGGTATGAATTATCTCAAAAAATTTTTTTTCAGATGCTGATTAGTGCCCATATAATAGCTTCCTTGGTTTATCATTGCTTCAGTTGTACCCACAGTCTAAGGATTTTACTGCCTTGCAGTTGTAGCAGCAGTTTTTTGCCCAGTAGTCCTGATGGATCTGACTGCCATGAATTTTCCTAATCACTCCTCAGTAGTCACAGTTTCCCGGGTGAAAGCATTTCACAATTCACCTATGTATTATTTGCATTCATTTGTTTTAAATCAACCACCTGTTAAGTTAGTTTGATGCCCTTGAACCTTCTGCTCTGAGAAGCAGTAGCTAAATTTTCTCTGCCTTCTCTCTGTGTTTCAGAAGTGGTTGTACTTATCACACCTCCTCATCAGCCCTTTTTCCAAACTAAAGCACCCTAGTCTAGCTATCTCCCCTCTCAGTGAAGTTGCTCCACACTTTCAACCATCTTTGTTGTCCTACTTTGTACTTTTGCTAGTTTTTTAATCTGCTTTTCTAGATGAAGGAGACCACAACAACCATATGTAGTCTTAGATTTCCACTGTCTTTGAAACAGCTGAATTGCTTACCAGTTTATGAACTGATCTTCTTTGGGTTGGGTACTGTATAAGGGCTTTCTCACAGATTCCGGTTTGATAAGGCAACAGACTGAGGTGTGAATTTCCATGGCCAAGCTGAGGAAAAAAGGTAGGTACAGGACTTCTGACTGATTGTGCTTACAGTGCAAGCTGGTGCTGCAGCAGTGACAATTACTTGCTTGTCCTACATGCCTATCTACACACACAAAAACCCCCGAGCAGCTTTCTATTCTGCACTTTTAGAAGAGGAAATGTACAACTCCCTTTGCCCGTACCACTAACAAAAAACCCACTTCCTCTCCCCCCCACCTCCCAGCTAGCTCCATAATAAAACAGAGACAGAAATACTTGAACCTTCATAATTCAGGTGACCACCACAAGCATATCTTTTCACCAGCCCCTGTGAATTTTCTCTCATACCAGCTGTTTGTCCCATCCCGAAATTGACTCCTGACGACCAGGCAGGTCAAGCGTCTGATCAGACTGCTAATTTCCCCTCTCTCTCTCCCTTACCCCGGTTTATTTTTTAGGCAGGGAGGTGAACATGCAGAAGAACATCAAAAAAAGAGATCCTCCCTGTGGGAACAATATCTCAACAAAGTTTATAGTTCAGATTCAATGGAGAAATAGCTTAAGAGACTCAGGCATCAGTAAAAACAGTCAAGCTCTCTACATGGGTAATACAAGTTCTACTTTCCATTGCAAATATCATTCAGGCACACAAAGTGCATGCAGTCAGGCACACGAGGAGAACAGGTTTCTATGACACTAGTACAAAAGAACTTGATGGGTGCTTGTAGCAGCAAAAGTAGACAAGACTGATAATTTACACTTTCTCACTTACAAATGCAATATCAGTGCTAGATAAATTATTGAAAAAGTTGTCAAATAAATTGCCTAGGGGCTATTATGACCATTTTGCTGGTTGAACAGCATTTGAACAGGTATTCCTCCTGTACTCTCCAAAAGGTATTATTTAAGTTTTAACGTGACTCTTCTTTCACTGAACTTTCTTTAATGAATACCCTTGGTGTAATTTTATAACCTGCTCAGGATTTTTACACTTTGATACCGCTTCCATGCAAATGACCGGAGAAAACTTTCTCCTTTACCAGACCATGCATGTCTTCAAGGCTACGATTCCTGAACAGTGATTTCTGTTCACTCATATTTAAAACTGTTGGTAGAGAAAGCAGAGACCACTTTAAAATATTTTTGCTTAGCAAACTGTCAGTAGAGAAAGCAGAACCACTTTAAAATATTTTTGCTTACCAAGTAGGCAGGGCTAATCACTTTAATTTAACAGTAAAAATAGTAACCTGAATGGCAGCCAAATCTGTCTAGAGGGAATGAAGGTAAATCTGGGGAGATTCTTGTGCTGGGATTAAATGGAGTTAGTGAACCTAAAGAGATTTTTGGCATACACAGCCCGTCATGTGTATTTGTCCATTTCTAGTTCACATGAATTTTTGCTGGGATTGGAATAGTCTGGTGGGAAGGGGTTTGAAACAGAAGACCCAAAGATCTTTTCTGATTTGGAGCTTCCAATCAGTTAACAGTTAGTTATGCTGTGGTATATTTTCAGAGCCATAAAAGCTTGTAACACATTCTTTGCCCTTTTTGTTACTGCTGTGTTCAAATCTTCATTCTTCTGATCCAAAAGATTAGGCAGTATTGAGCTTTTCAGTAAAAATAGGCCAAACCAAAACTGAGGATCTGAAATACCTTTGATTTCTGGGCGGATTAAGTACAGTTATGAAAACACCAGTCCAGTCTGGTTTCTGTGTCACACTCAGATCTGGCTGGGTTTGGTTTCCTGTTCTGTTTTTAAGTTCTGTCTGTTCGAAGCAGAAGGTTTGTGATTTCTACAATTGCATGAGATGGTGTCTCAGGTCGGAAAAAACTCCCAGACTTTGGTCCTTTAGAATCCAAAGCCAGACTCACATCACAGACCAGCTGGGCCTTGAAATGTGAGTATGTAAGTACTTCTGATCTAGATGTCACTTCTTGAGCTGTGATACTCAGTAAAAAACCAAGAAATCAAATTGCTTAGAGAAAAACACCACCATCTTTATAGCTATACAATTACCTGTCTAAGCCTAAGCCTGCCTAATTTTCAAGGAGCTTGAGGCTTCCTGCTGTACTCATGGAGTAACCACTGAAGCAGGGATGTGAATTCCGTCTTCCCCTGCTTCTGGTGAGTACCATGATGTCTGGGCACTATAATCAGTATTCTTCATCCCGATATTTTTTATTTACTTGGAGTAAAACCCCCAGCGAATTGAAACTAACTCTTTGGTGGGGACACCTAGGATGCCTTACCTCTGATTTCAGCCATTGCTCACTGGAGACTCTCCTAGACCTCACATATGCTAAGTGACTACTAGCACGGTCACTATGGGCTAACTGGCTGTATTAGATGGACAGTGGAGTCCTGCTCTTAATTTTGAACACTGAAAAAGTACTGCTGAATCCATAACCCTTGTGAGGGTTTCATAACGAAGAAGTGTGTATTTTTTAATGAGAAGTGTCCTTCTAGAACTATTCTTGATCAACTCTAGTACGTGCATGCTGAGCCTTACACTTCTAATTTCTAAGAAAGGATGCAGAATGATGACATCTTATTCCTGAGTGGGCCATTTATCTGACACAGGAATGTAGCCCTGTATTATCACATAAGTGAGCACTAACAAACACATCAATAACTTTAAATTGCTAAAGATTCTGAGCTGGAAAATTTTGCCCTTAATGATTTGTAGATCAAAATTATAAAGATGAATAAATCCAAGGTTTTAGAAGACTATGTGAATAGAAAAGTAGTCAGTAACGATCTTAGTATACTTCTTTGCTTTGACCCTTCCCCTTGCGTTCAAGTAGATCTCCCAGGAAAACAATCCACTGGATATGGGTAGCTCAGGAAAATATTGGAAGCAAAGTTTTTTCCAGGTCTCATGCTCCCTTTGTCTCCATGGAAGCCAGTTGTCAGAGCTCCAGTGCCAGGTTTGCTTCAGAAGCTACAGAGGTGAAAGAGTAGGGAAACTTCAGATGTCAAGTATATGCTGGGACTGATACCTACAGGTACCCATTATTTTTCTCGAAAGGAGCCTACAGTCAGCTATTTCAGCTTCAAAACTGTACAGAGTAGAGATGACATAAAAAAATAAAAATCAAATGAAACCAGCTGCCTAACTTGTGCTGATGCTTTTTGTGAGCTAAAAAGCTTTGAAGACGACAGCTCGAAGAAGAAAACATGTATGTTTAATTAGGCACTGGACATGCATCTCTCAAGGCCTACCTATGTATTACCACACATGGGAGCACTTCGCTTGAGTTTCTAAGAGCAGACATGTTTCTCAGGTGTGTCTGGATTTCATACCAGGGCGTAAGATAGCCACCATCTTCCCTTGCAGCCCCATTGCCACAGGAAACAACCCAGCTGTGTGGGTGGGAGCAGCTTTGGCCTGTTTCAGCTTGTTCCCCTGTCGGTGGCTGGAATATTGTGATTTGAGGACAGTCAAAAAGACCCCAGTCTTTGTTTTTTGACTGAAGATGAATCCAGCAAATCTGGTGTGGAAATCTTAGATACATACAGTAAGGATGGGGTGCAGTGATGGCGCTGTGGTAGACTCACTTTCCAAGCTCCAGATCATCTTTTCTGGAAAACTCCTACAGCACTATGTTTCACTCATGCAGTGTGGTTACTTTACCGAGATACTGACATGGATTTCTCAGGCTTCTCAACATGCTTTTCACCAATTTTATACCATTTTTAAGGGATAAATGAATTTCAAAAATGAGAGGAGCTTGGCATTTTGAAATGAGGACTATTCATTGGCACAGCTTGGCTAAGAAGCTGAATACATTCTCAGTTAGTCAGCTTGTCTTTAGATCTGAGTGCACGTTACTGGTTGTATTCAGCTAAGAAATGTCAGGTGAGCCCAGGTGTGCGCACAGTTATTGTAGCCACAGTGTCTGCAGCATAGGTATGCTGAGGGAGCGTGTGCGTTCACATTGCTATAGATGTTCGGAAAATAAGGGGGGGAAACCTGTTCATTTAATTGCCACAACTAACCACCTTCCCCAGTAAATGTAGTTTTCTTGAACCATCTTAACAGATGATGTGCTTTTCTGTCTGTGACACCAAAAGGAAGATTCTTGTGAAAAAATTATCTTACCAAGACTTTAACAGCTATCCCTTTGTGTTCCCGTCTGCTTGCTCCCTCTGAAAACAGCTGTTTTGAGCCAGCATTACCCAGGACCTGTCATACACAGCTGGCCAGAAGAGCACACACGTACCCAAGCGACTTGCGCTAACGGAAGACAACTTGGGTCCAGCCTCCAGCCACACCCTCATGGAAGCCCATGTGGCCCAGCCAGATAAGAGCCATTTTCTCCACTAGAGAGCTGTGGATGAGACCTTGCTGGTCTGTGCCTGCCAAGATTACAGTGGGAAACAGACAGACCGTAACAAGATTTCAGTTTTAGTAACACTGTTACTCATAGCGAATATCAAGACATTCTGAAATATCAACATCATTTAATTGTGTGTATTTGTACACCAGTTCGCTTTTTTTTTTTTTTTTAAATCAGTTTGTCCTCTTGTCCCCTCTGAAATACTCACAGTCCTGCAGGACAGTGGCTGTGCACATTTATTCACCTGCTAGATCAGTCTGTCTTCACCTAGGAGCATTTTTCTTTTGACCAGAAACATACAGAGCCTACTACGACGAGATGCAATGCTGTGAACCTATTCTGAGGATCTTATTCACCTACCCTGAGGACTCCTGATGCTTTTGTTTGACAGTCCATGGCTTTCTTGTTTACATTGTCTGTTATCAGTAGAGCAACAGCTGTTTGCATAACAGCTCCTCCTCTTTCACCTCAAGTCTCCTGAAACTTCTCCCCAAAATATTGTTCCTGCCTTAGATCTGTCACTGCATCTGCTCTAGCCACTGAGGCTATGCAAGGCCCAGTCTGCCTTTTCACCAGACAGGGAAACTCCCCACGAGGTCTGTAGACTCTTTTCAGCAGAGCATTCTCCACTGAAAGGTTTGGTTTAACTGGGGGAGGTATGCATAAACTCCTGTACCAAAAAAAAATTGTAGGGCCTGCCTCTTTCATGAATTGTCCATGTAGTAGATGCGTGGGGAATTCCAGACAGCTCCCCGCCCTCAGGCAGAGCTCAGCGTGACTGAAAGGTAATTTGACTGAAGTCCTTCATATCTTAGTTTTATTGTCATAATATCCCACCCTGCATTCCTGGCTATGGATCAACTGGAAGGAAAGGAAGTCAAGTTCCCTAAGTTTCCCCTGGATAAGAAAGGAAATACAGATGTGGTGACTAACAAACTGATCTCACTTGGAAAAAACAGCAGCATCTTCTTCATTCATGCCTTTTCAGCTGACCACATGGCTGGCAAGAGACCAAATGATTCCCCAAAAGACAGGTCTACGGCCTTCACACAGACAGGCCGTTGGAAGGCACTGATAAGCCAGGTCTGAAGCAGTGCCAGGTTTTGCCCTGGAGCAGGCAGAGAAGCTGGCATTACTGCTTATCCACCTTCCTCTGCGTGGAGTCCAGCATTACAGGTCCAAGGAGGACAGGGACCAGCATCTTTTTGAACCTGTCTGCTACCTTCTCAATTATTATAAGAACCAAGTTCTATAAACCAGCTGAATTTCCAGCCCCTAATTAATTGTCCCTTATCATTACGCCTAAGAGCAGAAAATATTGCAGCTGGTACTGCAGAGATTAAAACTGAACTGCCTATCAGCAGGGAAGGGACTGACTTCATCTAACCTCAGCCGCCTTGAAGCTGCATGTCTAGCGTAAGCCATTTGCCTGGGCTCCCCCTCCAGTCAATGGAGTGACTCCAGAGTGTGATTCACAACCCGCTAAGAATAGTGCCTGAGGTAGGTGGGCTGAATCACCCTGGGGAATTGCCTGGTGCGCTCTGTGAAGACAGCTTTGCCAGATGGCTTTGATGACAAGCCTTTCTTTTAGGTGCTTAAAATTAGATGAGATGAATCCCACCTCGAAACGTTCAACCTCACTGCTTTCCAAAAAGAGGGATGAGCTGCAAACTGCATGGGTATGCAAACAGCCACTCTTTTTAAGTGGCAGCCTTTACCCAACAGGTTATCAACCATGCATGGATTTCACAGGGAAGGTGGAAGGGCCCAGGAGCCCCAGCATGGTGCAGTCTACGTCCTTGGCCAGCAGCTGTGGTGAGAGGTACGAGGCTGTTCCCTTCGCTGCTGCCACCTCGTATGGCATGGCTGGCTCCAGTTCTGACAGCTGCTGGATTTGCATTCCTCTCGTATTTCCACTTCATGCCCTTTCAAGTCTCTTGTCCAGTTCAGCGTCGTAACATACAAGCTGCTAAGTGTTGCTCTACCCACATTTTAGATAGGTAAAGCTCATGCCTCGTTGCCTTTAGTGCAGTGACAGGCCTGAGGGCACACGGACACCAGCATCACGTTGTGATGAAGCACTGCCACGGGTGCTGGACAGGCAGGGGTGATGGAGCACCCTGTCACACAAACCAGCTACATGATTCCCCACAGAAGGGGCACCAAACGTTGACTCTTGGTGCGTCTGTTCCACCTAACACCCCATGGACAAATCTGCTGAAGTACTTTGGGTAATTCCAACATAGAAAAATCTGGCAACCTTCACAGAATGTTTCTTTTACACCAAGAACAAGATCTGTGGAAAAATAAAGTAAACCATGTAGGAAATAAACATTTATAGAGGAAAAAATGCTCTCAGGTATGAATTAATTATCTTTCTTCTCAGGCTACAGTCTGCTAATGAGTTAGGAATACCAGACACACGACAGTGAACCCATGATACGAATTAACTATATTCTTGTCCCGTTTTGTCAACATTGTTTGTTCAAAGATCTGAGGATGGCAAGTTTTAGATCCTTTTGTGTGCTACCTGTTAAATTTTTCGTCTGTCAATATTTGCACATGCTTAAATGATGGGCCTAAACTCCTCCTCTTTTAGTATGCAAAGGCAATTTTTTTGTTGGGGGAAAGAACGGCATGACAAGAGGACTCCTTGCACTGCTGTCCTGGCAGGAAACACAGCCTGCCGCAGCCATGGATAAAGCCTGCTTTTTCAAAGAATCGTCAGGACATTTCTGGTTATCTGATTGCTGTTCAGAGGTCAAAGTGCTGGTACTTGCAAAGATTATCCAGAGTTTGAATAGTGGCTGATCAATCGATATCTGTTTACCCAGAAGGTCCCTACACAGTTTCTATTTTTGGTAGTCTATGTATTTGAGGACACAGGTCCTCAAAGGGATTAAAAAAAGGAGAGACACCAGAACCACGTCCTCAGCAGCGCTTCCAAAGTTCATGCCTTCTGTTGTATGAGAGGCAACAGAAAAGGCCGAGAGCCTTTTGCACAGCCCACGGCTGAGGGGGAGCGTGTCTGACCCCGCTCCCCCACGTGCTGTCCCGCAGGGAAGCCAGAACTGCTTATTTTTAGCAGCCAAAGACACTAGCAGGATGCCATTTCTTCAGTTTCCACCCTCTAAATGGGAGCCCCCATGAGGTGTCGGGTCCCTGGGGTAAATGCTAGGTGTGTCCTAAACATAATCATCTCAGACGGGTCCCTCTGCGAACAAGCTGGGCTCTTCCCCATGTCGTAAGGGAGGGCTGCCTCTGCGGGAAGCCACTGTGGGCAGTGAGAGGCAGCCCAGGGCCTCAGCAGGGCTGTGCCGCAGGGCTGTCCTCACGCCCACCATTGTGTGCCCAGTTACTCCTGCCTGCAGCTGTGGGAGTGCCAGCATCTGCCCCCGCAGAGGGGTCCACAGGCACCCGTCCCAGCCCTGCCTGCCCTCCTGCCTGGCCCATTCGCCTTGCAGGGACCCTGGCCTGCCAAAGCCCACCTTGCCCACCATCCCGCCGACCAGTGCTGGTGTGAAGTTCACAGGGAGCCCGGTCGGCTGGCTGAGGGAAGCTCAGGGGACGACATGCCACGTATCACTTCAGCGAGGCCAGGGGAAGGTAACAGTGAGCGGTTCTAAAATCTCCTCTTCTCTTTTTGGCTTCCCACCTCAGACAAAGGGATTTGTGTGAAGTTAACTCGCACACAACTTCACACCAGTCAAGCGGTTTGGCGAGAACCCCCCTGCCTTCCCGCACCCCCCCAACGAGCATTCCCAAGCCTTTAAAAATATCACACCCACTTGTAGCAGCACAAAGACAGATTTAAGCAGTTTTTCATATTCCCTATGAAAAATGACCACCAAGGCTCACCAAGAAAGCAGAGAGGGAAAATGGGGGTGTGTTTGTCCGCAGACAGCAAAAATAGAATGACATTTTTGCAAACTATTTTTCCAGTCTGCCAAGAGTGATTTCTATACAACAGATCATACAGGCAAGAAATCTGTTTGTCCATAGATTTCTGCAGATTATGATCAGCCAGTCTTCATTTCTCTCAGTCGCTGGTAATGGACAATGTGCGATTCATGACCTAGCTAACCTTCCTTTTAGATGTTGAGCTCCGTGGCTGCAGAAGACTTTGTGTTGTCCAACATCGGTGCAGGGAGCAGGAACGAGATAAACTCAGCAACTGTTTAAAAGAATCAGTCTACTGATTCACCCCATGCATCAGCACAGGCTTGGGGCAGACCTGCTGGAGAGCGTCCTGGTAGACGACAGGTTGACCATGAGCCAGCGGTGTGTCCTGGCTGCCAAGAAAGCCAATGGGATCCTAGGATGTATTAGGAGGAGTGCGGCCATCAGGTCGAGGGAGGTTCTCCTTCCCCTCTACACTGCCCTAGTGAGGCCCCATCTGGAGTACTCTGTCCAGTTCTGGGCTCCCCAGTTCAAGAAAGACGAGGAGCTACTGG
>Ga0065711_1030621_pt1 | contig 31961 bp, 17 predicted proteins | sample Hoacrofraction12_FD_59098 | JGI IMG/M metagenome (GOLD analysis project Ga0065711, IMG submission 59098) | Hoatzin crop microbial communities from Cojedes, Venezuela - Epithelial fraction 12 v2 (version 2) | ecosystem: Host-associated > Birds > Digestive system > Esophagus > Crop | place... | reverse complement strand
CGTCACCCTCAGAGGGAAGAAGTTCTTCCTCATGTTCAGACGGAACTTCCTCTGCTTCAGTTTGTGCCCATTGCCCCTTGTCCTGTCGCTGGGCACCACTGAAAAGAGCTTGGCCCCATCCTCCTGACATCCACCCTTCAGATATTTGTAAGCATTTATTAGGTCCTCTCTCAGCCTTCTCTTCTTCAGGCTGAACAAGCCCAGCTCCCTCAGCCTTTCCTCGTAGGAGAGATGCTCCAGTCCCATCACCATCCGTGTAGCCCTCCGCTGGACTCTCTCCAGTAGCTCCTCATCTTTCTTGAACTGAGGAGCCCAGAACTGGACAGACTGCTCCAGATGAGGCCTCACCAGGGCAGTGTAGAGGGGAAGGAGAAACTCCCTCGACCTGCTGGCCACACTCCTCCTAATGTCTCCCAGGATCCCATTAGCTTTCTTGGCAGCCAGGGCACACTGCTGGCTCACGGTCAACCTGTCGTCCACCAGGACACCCAGGTCCCTCTCCACAGAGCTGCTCTCCAGCAGGTCCGCCCTAAGCCTGTATTGATGCATGGGGTCAAGCATGAGAGAAGGAGCACTAACCAGTTCTGATTAAGCCTCAAGTTCTTTATGGGTTCTGAATAAATCACAGGAAAAAGCATTTGATGCTGTGAATTTGCTGAGAAAGTTTAATCATGAGCTATTCACAGCAGTTTCAGGAACATACTTCTCTCAGCTACCTGTATTTGCTATACCTCCTATTTCTAAACCCACATCCAGTCCTACTGCAAGGGACTGTCTTCTTTTCCGTCTGCATCCCAGCAGAGTCTCCTGGACATCCCTCCCACAGCACCCTGGTACCCCAGCCTTCTGGGGACTGCCTGTTGTGGGTGCCACAGCAATCTGAGAGGCGAGGAATTGTCACAGCAGTAGCTGCTTGGGCTTGATGCCCTACACCAGCGCAGCACGTCTCCAGTAGAGTCATGAACCTCAAGAATGAGAAGAGGCAGCACGCAGATGCTCCCCCTGCAGCATCGTGAATCCAGCCCTTCAGACCAGCAGTGTTCCTCAGTGTCTTATTGTTTCTGAATGAAATTTTTGCCCAGGATCATAAATTCATCGAGGAACGTAGTTCTGGATCTGTGTCAAAGCCCACATGTCTGCTTGCAGCAGTTAACACTGGGGTTGTGGCTCATTGCCCAAGCATCTGTCTGAAACAGGTCCTACATGTGCCTACTACTTGCTAAAAGCTGCCTTGGTCAGGTCAAGACATTAAATCAGCCTCATCTCCCAGATTTTTCATTTTCTTTTCACAGACAATGGACAGAAGGAAGAGCAAGAATACCACATCTTTCAGTCCTGGAAAAAAGGAAAGCAAACATTGTCTGCTTTTCCCCTTATCATCCATCAGGGTAAGGCTAATTAGGTTGCTGAAGGAATGCTTCCCAGAGCAGCTGCAGATGAGAGCGTGCAACCGTGGCGATACAGTCAGCCAGGCAGCCCTGAGAACCTTCCTCCACATCAGCCTAAAATCTCGGAGTGCGTTTTCGTATCTCTCCTCATCCCATCAGCAGCTCCAGCTGACACCATCCCCTCAGGACATTTTCGCAGGAGTGGGCAATGTTTCCTGTGTTTGCAGCTACAGATACCCCTGGTCCAGTTGCTGTTTGATGTTGACACATAAGAGAAGGTGTCTGGACTGAATTGCTGGAGGCCTCGAGCTATGGTATGTTTGATACATGTGTCCCTAAAACTGGCTGTCTGCAAGCCAAACTTGAAACTTGGACTGAGGGCAGAGACAGTGGGGTTGCAGCCGTGGCAGTTTAGACCTAACATTAAACTGCTCCTGTATTTCAGCAGATAGATACACGTAACACAGCACCGAACCACGCTGGCTGAAGTTTGAGGTGGCTCTGACTCAGGTACGTCCACACTATATTTCACTGCAAAGATAGTTACGCTCTTTCACTCGGAGCTGGGGGTGGTGGGTGGGTACGCAAAACGTAGTATTACAAAACTTCTATTTTGTACAACTAGTTATTACAAAACTTGTACCTGGAGGGAATATATCTGCCCCCTGTGAAAGTTAATAGAGGTAAAAGTTCATGCCTTTTTCTCTGGGAACCCCTGTGGTATCAGCTACAAGAGGGACTGCTCCGTGCATGTGGCAGACACTGAGGACCCAAGCACGGCTGTGCCTGCATCCAGAACCCAGGGCTGGACAAGGTGGCTGAAGCAGCAGTTCTCCCAAGTCTGCTGGAGCAGGCTTGGGAGAACAGCCCAAGCCTGAAGAGAGCTACTGCTGAGATTCCTTCTTCCTCCACATGAACCAGCGAAACAACACAACTTCTCTTGCATTTAAATGACCTGTAGTTTGTGACAGACCTGGTGCTTACAATAGGTAATGTAATGGATACAATAACACTTTATTTGCAGCTCCAAGTTATTTTCTCATCCTCACAAGACAGCTGATAAAATCCAGACAGGGGAAGATAAGGTTACTCTGCCTGTGGCCAGATAGCAAATCAATGGCTACGGCATGCGTCTGCTGATTCACAAGCATTATCCTCTGTCAGCGATTGTGATGCCTTGCAAGCTACCTGGGGTTATTAAAATAGGATGTGTGTAACAGGAGTAAATGATAATTTATCTACATAATATGGCTGAAAAACCAGTGTGTTTGGAAGCCTGTCTTCTCAGGTGAGGACCTTTAGTGAAGTCCTGCTTACTGCGGGAAGAGCCTATTGGAAGAAATCACCCAAGGATCCAGTCCCCACTCATTAATTTTTCCTTTTAATTTTATCTGTAGACTGCATTAATCTTTAATTGCTAACATAATTTCCTTGGCTGTTTTTGAGATGATGAATTAGATGTGACCAATCCTTACTTGTTGTAAAGGCTAATGTTCCTGGGTTTGACCCTTAATAAAATTATTCAGTAGTAATGTAATTGCTCATGGAGCCACCATCTATTATGTATTTCCTGTTTTAAAAGAAAGATCTTCTTTGACTTAGCACACAGGAAAGAGCAAGGGTACAAGTTACAACAGGAGTCTTATATTAAAATTACATTTACCTCTTAAAAGTAACACAGTCTTGATTCTGAGCTAAATCGGAACTTTTTGAAGGTAGCTCATGTATTGAGCCAAGTCCTGCCCCCTCCACCAGTGACCTATAAATGCACGAGCAGGATTCCTGTACCTCCTCTGGTCATCATGTACTCTGGTTTTTAGCTGGTGCTAGGGCTAGACGTTGCTGTCTTTCCCCTTGAGCTGTAAGTTACTGGAGTCCATTATCATCGTTAACTTCACGCAAGATTAGCATATACATCTGTGTTCCTCCTGCTGCTTCCCTGCATCATGAATATTACAGAGCTACTCTACCCAGTCAGGACTCAGGTAACCTGTTAAGTAAATACTTGCACCATGTTGGAGAAACAGCAGCAAGGGTTAGAGTTCAACTTGTGTTTCTGGAGCTTCCTGCAAGAATTATGTTGTTTCAACCCAGCAAGTAGATTTGGAGTGGACTCCAAGTGGACACTTTGCCGCTGTTAAAATGTGATGAACAAGGAACGCTAAACTGGGCCTGTGAAATGAAATGTAGCTCCTGCTACAGGCAAACAAGTATCTGCGGTTCCAAGGCACCTTGTGCAAAGCATGCTGAAAACCACAATGCTTTGGCTGCATTGGTGGTATTAACCAAAAGATGTGAATAAAACGTGCCTAGACATGTCTACATCCAGTCGAATTTCATCTCTTGAGTACAATACAGGAGTACTCTTTAAGGCATAATCTGCTCCCAGTGACTGCAGGAAACTTTTGTCCAGATTTTGTGTGATGTAAATCCCGGAGTTGAGAAAGCAGTTTTCCACCACTGAAACTCTCTCAGGATGTTGAGCTTTACCTGATTTTCTTTCACACCCTCTGGAGGAAGGAAAAGTTTTTAAAAATGCATTTCTGTTGTGGGGTAAGAGGGAGAACGGGATGATTCATGCCAATTTGTATGAATTTTCTTGTGTAATCTTCAAAGGATAACTTCTCTCACGAATTTTAGTCTTTTCATCATTTTTCACCCATGCTCTTAAATTGTTTTTTAAAGTCTTAATTCCACTGACCTATTCTGATAGATTTTTTCTATCATCTACTACTTAAGTATTCTAAAGAACCTAAGAGATGTTTCTGATAGATAGAAAAACATTATATCTGGGAGTAATGTTCTGTCTGTCCAGTCTGGGCTTGAAAGACATGTCCTTAAGAGTTGCTATAGTTCCTATTTGATATTTCAAGCAGTTGTAGATTGACAAAAATCATAGACATTTGTACAACTTTAAGGAGACAGGCAGATTTTGTGCAAAACCACAAAACCATTAGTCTCTCCAGTACAGAGGACAAGCCGTTCATTTTGAACGCATGGTATTCTCTTGCAGAAGTGTGGTATACCATCAGATATGTTACAGTGTTTCCTTAATTATTTTCAATATTAAGTCAATCCTGGAAGGCAGTGCTGCAAGGATTGTGGTTGTAATGCTTTATCAAGGAAGAAAAAGAACAGGAAGAAACTAGGTACTTGTTCCTGATAATTTTCCTGCTTTAGGCTACTTATTCTTGCGATATACACTTCTTACAACTCATTTAATAATAGCATCTGAAAAAAATCTTGTATTTTGTGTTCCTTTCACTCACATTCCTGTTTAGTCCCCATTTCTCTGGCTAGCCAGCCCACTTTATGCATGAAAAGGTATTTGGCTGCTGACAGGACTCAGCAATGCATTGTGTTGCTAGGGCAGCTCTGCACAGCTCTGACCTGCTCTCTTTTTCTAAAGATAGCCCAGGGCTGATATCAAAATCCATTGCCTGTTATTTTAAAATGTCATTCACAATATCTATGTTCTGAATATTTTCTCCTGTTGATTTAATTGCCATAAAATGACCATTTGCCCTTTGCTTCTCTCATACTGACTTAACTAAACTTATGTCAAAAGATGAATCTGGATTTGAGCAGAAAATCAGCCAAAGAACTGGAACAAGCAAGCGTGCTAAGTTTTGTGACAACAAAACCTGGTCTTTACCAAAACAAGTTATTCATCTACAGCTAATAACTAACTCAGCTAATACTGAAATGCCAGTCAAAAACCCAACTTTTTATGTTCTGTAATGAATGTAGTATATTTCTGTGTTTAATTGAATTAATCCTGCTGAGTTGTTACTCTTGGAGGCTCTCATGGAAGGTAAAACTTACCCAGTGTTGATCTGTAGCACTAAAGCACTCCCTGTGTCGACAGAGGAAATTGTCTTTCCCAAAGGTGAAGTGAGTTCCCTCAATCTATATAAATTCATGTGATGCTGCACAGACCTCCTCCCTTTCCTGTTGCTAAACACGAATAAATATTTGCTTCTAGGATGACTTTATTGCCTGATAGTACTTACAAACGAATGGCTTCTGTACCCCAAGTCACCTAGTGTACGAGCCTAGGGGAGAAGATTTTGTGTGGCATGATTTTAGTTTGTTGGAAGTACAAATCATTGTGATAATAAATAGCTACAGAAGCAACAACGACAACCACAGCAAAGGAAAATAAAGCCAACAGAAAGTAAATATTATCTGTAAGCATTGAAAATGGTTAAGAATGTTGGAAAATGATAAATGCTAACCCAATGCTGAATGATATTAAAATCTAAGACATTTTTTCCTTCCATTGCTCTAAAAGATTAGTTAGCATTTAATAACAAATGGAATATAAAATTTCTATGTCTTAAGTTTATGGTGGTTCACATCTGTTTCTGCTGTATTATGCACAAGTACCAAAATCCTTTCCCATAAATTTTGAACCAACATTTTCATCATTATCCTTTATTCCGGCCTGTCTCTTGATCATGACACTCTTTGGGTGACAAGGGCTGAGGATATCTTTCCATACTAACTCTCTTCAAGAACTGATAATTTCTTTTAACTAGCAGTCACTAGGTTTACATTTTGAAAACCAGACAGATCAGAAGTATATATTTCAGTGGCTTAGGTCAAGCAGCTTAGACCTATCTCACTCCCAGCAGTCAGGCTAACCAGATGTTCTCAGACTGGGCTGTGATTCACACAAAAGACATCAGGGCCAAGACCTTCTTCATGCAGGTACTGTGTTTTTGCTAACCCTCAGTGGCTAGAGGACTCAGGAGGTGAAAAATCTTGTTTTTATGGCTCCACTGTGTCTGATACAAAATAAGGAGTTGGATACAGGTTTCTTAGACATGAGCAAAATCCTGCAATCACCAGGGACTGCTGTGCTAAAAGGAGGCAATCATAATCTTTCTACTGGAGAAGGTTAACTTTCCATCAGTGATTGAGTGTGCACAGAGTCGGATTGGGGGAAAAAAAAAGGCATTTGCAAGGAAGAGATTGAGTCTGAAGACCATGGAGTCATGTCTCAAGCCTCTGACTAAATGAATCTCCAATTATTTGCACAAAGCAAACAACTCCAGCAAAAATAACCGAGAGAACATTTACTTTCACTGCCCCAAAAGCACAGCTGTAAAGGCATTCTGCTGACAAATGGGGGACTTATGCCTAGTCTTGAGGCTGACTTAAGCAAAGTGAGGGCTGAAAAGAGACATTCCATCTCCAAAAAGAGTGTCTGAATCAGTGTCTCTAATTTCCTTAATGAAAGCACTTGACGTGTCCTGTCATGCCACAGCTTGTAGTCAGGTTTCCTCACCAGATGCTTCTCTCTCCTTATGTACCTGCTTACTCCTCAGGCCCACCTGAACTCCTATGGCTTCCACGACTCCAGTTCTTTGGAACCCAAACCTTCTCCAGCATCATGCAAGGAGCTGGGGTACCTTAATGCAGGTTTGTTCCAGGGGAAGGGGGACATGGAAGTCACATGGTGCAAAGTTAACATTCCTTTGAATTTAGACCTTCCCTCTCCAGGGAGGAATACCTTACTTAGGAAATATTTTGTATCTTTATAACATGGTATGATAACAGACAGTAATAGTAATTATTGACAAAATAGATACAGGAAGGGAAAAACAACTGTTCCAGCAATAAGCTACCTGAATATTATCATATCTATGTGTAAGCAGACATGGGAAAGTACCTTCTGAATCATTTTGCACATGAAATAACTATTTCAAAATTATTTTGGATAAAATATAGAAAAAATATATTGCATCAAAGCAAAACTATTTACTTTTAATTTGCTGCTTTTCCAAAGAATCCAGGTTATCATCACTCACTACTTGCAACTTTGAACAGGATGCTAAGATGTCACTTATACAGAGGAGGTGTTTTCAAAAATGCATGTGGAAGAAATTGCTAGTTCTTTAAAGAACAATCCTTAGCTAGTCTTTGCTCTCCTTATGAGGGTTATTTTTTTTTATGCAGATGAAATACTAGAGCTGCTTGGCTTTGGAATTCTGCAGTTATGGACATATCCTTAAGGAAAGATGACTTGCTGAAAAGTCATTGTAACAAGAAATTCTCAGCTGTCACCATAATAGAAATGCCTTGATTTACAGAGAAGAAGTTGACAACAAATCTTTGTCTTTTCTTGACACTACATTTATAATCTTGCATTTGACAGATAAATGTAAAATATACATATATTTTGTACATAAAATCATCCCAAGAACTGTGTAACTCCATTTTGTAAACAATTTGGATGGAAAGCTGGAAGAAGGACAGAAACTTAATGAATATCTTTCCCACAGAAACATCAGAGTTACAGTCTGATTCTGAAGAAAGAAACAGATCTCTAGAGGAAAACCGTTGTTAATATATCTCCAGGAGCACACAGTAGCAAAATGTCAAGCTTGGGATAAGTATTTTGCTATTGCTCATTATCTGACTCACCTAGAAATGGTTTGGTACAAAACCAATTACAATATAAAACATATGTTTATATGCAGCTTTGTGTAGAAGTTATTAGCCACCACTACAAGTGATTCAGAAGAAAGTTCCTTTGGTGTGTGTTATTTATGGTCTCATTTGCAAACAGCGTGCCTCATGAATAAGTCATGAAGTTGTACTGAAAAGCTGTTTTGAGCATTTATTTGGTGAGATTACTTCAACTATATTCACATGCATATGTCATTGCAGGAACACTAATACAGAACTATGCTTACCAAAGCGAAGAGAAAAGCATACATGTTAAGCAAATATAAAAATTCAAGAGTAACTATTGGAATGACAGTTTGTATTTGAATAAAGATTTTTGACCTTTCATGTTTCTGAGCCATTAATATTCTTTCCACCTGGATTTACAAGTGGAGTGTTCTGTCACTGTTCCTTGTGCGATATCATCTTCTACTGTCAGATGACCCCATTATTCTGTTGTAGGTGAAATCCCTGCCATGCTATAAGATCCTGTGACTTCATCATATATAGCAGGAAAAAACCTGAGTCTCATAAAGTCAAGGGAGAAGTTCTGGTTGATTTCAGAGGGATCCAAACAGCAAATGACTTCAATGCCTTGTCAGAACAGCTATGGTGATGGTTGGGATACGTTAAGTAACTTGTACTTACGTTTAAGCACGTGTTCTGTCTTCACATATATTTCAGTAACTCTTCTGAATCCCTTGTTTAAACCGTACACTGCTGTCATCGTTTAAGGCAGCAGCTGGCAACTAGGACCTGACAGCCGCTCACTCGCCCCTCTCCTTCCCCCCACAGCAGGCTGGTGAGGAGAAATGGACAAAAGGGGAAATTCATGGGTTGAGATAAAAAGTTTAATAAGGCAACAAAGGAAATATTAATGGCAACAATAACAATAATAATAATAGTGAATATGCTAAACAAGCTACAGACAACACAATTTTTTCTCACTGGCTGACAACCAGTCACATTAGCAGTTCCCAAGCAGCAATTGCTAAACCTGGGGGTTTCCTGGAGCTCACAAATTTCATGGATTTTCCTGAACATGCAAATTTTGCAAAACTCACCAAACTCATGGAAAAAAGACCTAACTCATGGAAAAGTTCAAACTCCTCAAAAAGAGGATAAAAGAGGATTCTAGCTCATGGCAAAGAGCTGATTCCTGGCCCCGGCCAACCTGTATTCATAAACTGAACATGATGTCTATGGTACGGAACATTTCCATTGGCCAGCTTGGCTGTCTGTCTGTGCTCCCTCCCAGGTCCTGCACACCTGCTCGTTAGCTGAATATCGGAGACTGGAAGAAGTCCTTGATTTCATAGCAACAACTGAAAACACCAGTGCATTATCAACGTTCTTCTCATACTAAATCAAAAACACAGCAGCTACTGGGAGGAAAATTATCTCTATCCAAGCCAAAACCAGGACAACTGCCTACTTTGAGGATGCTTCTGCAAATATATTTTTAGTTTCTCATGTGAAATGGGGTTGCAAAATCAGAGCTGGCTGAAACATGACAACTGTATGGCAACATAGAAAGTGCTATGATATCTCATACATGTTAAGTGTTATTCACCAAATTGTTTTACTTGTTGGAGTGCACATTTTAACTAAAAAATAAATCCACTAATAACGAAAGGCATGGAAGATCTGGACAATATTTCTACTGACTAGGAAATTTAGAGGGAAAAGTCATTTCAGGTGATGAAAGCTTTTGAAAGTTTAGAGTAAATTTAAAAAAGAGTTCTGTCAACAGAGAAGGAGTTTTTAAAAAAAGTCTTTGGACTTTCTGTTTCAAATTTACTGAAAGAAATTTTTTCACTTTGGAAATGTCATGTGTTACTCTGAAATTAATTTATATTAAAGACAAAATAGAAAAATACATAATCAAAAGTAAAACAATCTGTTCAGAACAAAATAAATTTTTTTCTTCTAAGTCAAATAAAATATTTTGGGTCAACCTGATATTTTCTTTCTTGATATTTTTTCATATTTCTGAGAGAAAAATGACACACAATTTGCCTTGGTTTGTTGGAACATGTGATCATATCTTACACCTTTTCATTGGTTTCAATTGTTCATCCTTACATTTCTTTAAAAAAAAACGTTTCCTCTGCCTTTATGATTCAGCAACTGAATTGAGATCTGGTTATTTCTCATTGTGCTGCAGCACCTCTGGGCACTACAAAAGAAATCAGCAAAATGGGCATGCGAATGCCATGGAGACACAATTTTTCAGAACCATGAAAAACACGGAGTTCTTCACAAGACTTGCAATTCTTCACAATATCTTCGTAACTATCTAATACTAAACCTCACATTTGAAAGGTTACCAGGTATCTTTTCATAAGCTACGTATAGGACATCTTCTGCCACTGTAAAGTAGCTGTTCTGGGACAGATATGGGCAGATTTGTTGTAGCATGCAGCAAGCCAGATGAATAGTTCAGATCCTGAAAGAGAGGACTTAAACAGAAAAGACTTTCACTAGGGTGCCAGACAGATGTCTCTGCTGTTGTAAAAGCTACCTTTGTATCTCAAAGGCAATTCTATTCCTGCAAGACAGAAGCTGAAGCAGAATGTTTTATTGTATTTCCTCATGTTGTAAATGGTGGTTTAAGCGTTAGTTGCCTGCATTCTACTCCCCTAAAAAATCCTTGACTTGGTTATTGAGTTGGTTTGATTGCATAAAGAGATGACAGAGAGCAGATGTGGCAAAGGCTCAGTAGACAATTTCATGCCATCTTGAAGACATCACAGATAAGAAATAATAGCAAGGTCCACATCTATTCTCCATTACAGATCTGTTCTGAGTTCATGTTTTATTCATTTTTGCTGCTGAAAATTTCCTCAGAGCTTTTTCATAGAGTTATAAACACTAAATAAATTTCGAATAATATTGCTAAATTGGTATAAGGAGTCCAGTATGGCAGGAGTGCCACATGGTCAGTCAAAAGGCTCAGCATTTTAGTATTTTGCACAGTGCATATGAATATGCGACTGGTTGCTACATTTTCTATCGCTGGTCTAAGATGAAGTGTTAGAATTGGAAAGAAAAGATCTACTTAGTTTCCCCAGGGGAATACAGTAACTTCAAGATCAAATATGTCAGCAGATTGCTCACATTTTCATGCACATTTGAAAGAGCCTGTGGTTTCTGAAGGGTCGACACTACTCTGTAGACTGTTGGTGGTATCATGCACAGTCAGTCCATTTGCTCCAGAACTCCTTTAACTGGTCACAACAAAAGCGTTATTTGTCAACAGCATCTATAGCCTTATTTTTGTATTATAATGGTCCCAGATGTACACAAATGTCACATATAATGAAGATCACGGTCCCTTCCCTGTGGTTTTCTGCAGCATATTGTATTGAAAAGAGGTAGCTTCTTGGTAAAGACAATAACAGCTATAGCACTGTTGTTTTCCTAAGAAAGTCCAGCCCTTAGACCATACATACAGTACTCATCTTTAAACACATATCCCTATTGCAACATCTCGCAATGAATGAAATATGATTAGAATGTCTATTAGCTGATTGTTAATCAATTAACTGAATGTCAGATATGCCTACAGAGATGCCCAGTGAGCCCAAGAAGGTGAACGGAGGAAGAACTCCTGTGCAGACCTAGCTTCAGGCTCATCCATGAGAGAAAATACCCATAGAGAGGGAAAAAGAACAGGAGGAATTTAGGTAGGCAGGGTATAATTATCTAAACTGAACTGCAGCCAAGGAACTGGGCTGTAAGAAGGCTGTACTGCTATGAAATCTGAGAATAAACACCAGTAAGTAAGAAAAAAGTCATAAACATTAATTCCTGCAGTTCAGTGCATTGCTCTGTGAAAGGCCTCATTTAGGTTTCTCTCTTGTTGCCGTTATCAGTAATACATTTCAAAAGATATTGGAATTGTGCTGATCTCCCTTAACTCAGTATTAAATTGGTATCATTCTTTTTTCCCTAGTATTTCAAGCAAATACACTTCTCATTATAGTCATTATGGTATTTATTCCTACTGCTAGCATCTTTTGGTTTTTTGTCTATAACCTAGATATCTAAACAGGATATTCTATCCTGTATTAGTCTGCTGCTTAATTACATTTAAGTAATGTTTCCCTTTCCTGAATTTCCCTCGTTCCTAAATTGCTTCCTTCCATGTCAGAGGTACATTTAATTTGCTAGTTTTCATTCCCTGAATTTTCCTAGTAGTTGCTCTGTCCAGTAAGGCTGTGCTGTTCTCTTCTTTCCCCACAGCGTTACCTGAAGATCAGCTGTTAGGCTTAGCGCTTTGGCATTAGGCTAGAGTGTGGCAGAGAAACAGGAGACCACAGCTTTCAGTGACACTCTATTACCGAGCAATTCAAACTTTTCAAGACAGAAATGACAGAGAGAGTAATTCTCTGGCAGCTATCTGCAAACACAGATCTGAGCTCTGCCCTCAAAGAAAAATCAGTGTCACTTTTATAGTAGACTGATCTGGAGGACTCTTCAGCCCAGTCTGGACCTCTACTGTCGGAAGACCTGGAGTAGACTCGTAGCTGGACAGAAATGGGGTGCTGCAGGTCTGCTTCATCCCAGTGAAGCATCTTCCTTTCAGACTCTCTTCACCTGTGGTGAATCTGACAGTCCTCATGTAGAAGGGGAAACGGTAGCCACCGTGAGTGGTATCTGCTGTGAGAGAGCATTGGTGCTCTGCACTTGCTCCTATGCTGTTTCTCTCAAAGAACAATATTTGACATTTCTCTCCATGCTCTAAGGGGAAATATTTTCAAAACCTGAAATTTCCTGCGAAAAGAAGATGGAACTGCACTGAGAAGCAGCTTTTCTGGAGCACTTTTTCACAGTATGCATGAACACCAGCTATTAGAAGAAGCTCCACCTGGCATGGGGTAGGACGGCTGAGCACCACGGGTCTGCTGTGCTGGTACCGATGTGCCAGCATGTCGCCAGTGCTATGACCAATTCTCGACGCTGGCTGGTTGTTCTCCACTGGGAACTTTCTCCGCTGGAACCTCTCACAAAGCACACCTTGCATCAAAATCAGAGGTGATGGTGAGAGCCCAAATATCTATGGTTACGGTAAAAATGTGACTTGCCATTCACATGCACATCAAGCCCTCTGGGCCGTGACCCTCCTTGAAATGGTGCTGGCAGGGAAAAGCCACAGGATGACAGAGCACGTCATGCTGAAGGCAGCTGCAGAGAGGGGAAGAAGCACTGCGATCTAGGAGTTCACATTTAGAAGAAAAAAGTTTGGACGAGGAGCTTTTGACAAGCTTGGTAGAATGTATTGACTTGGTGCCTGATCTTTTATTCTTCTCACTGCTTTATGCAGACATAAGTATTAGAAACATGAAAGCAGCAGCTAAGCAAGGCTCCCAAGCCTGTTTCTCATAAATCAGAGTTTGTTTTTCATTACTTACGTTCAGATGACATTGCCATCCTATGATGGTGAACATAAATACTGTTACAGATTACCGGGTCTGAGAATTTTGATGGAGTCTCAGCCCCTGGATTTAATGCACAGTAGTAACTTGCAGGGGATTGAGAGTCGGGTCAGGTACCTCCTAATGTAAATGCCCAGAGTTTTCCACAGATAAAATGAAGTGCAGTCACAGCAGCAGAAACAGGACTGTAGAGTTGTCACTCATGACAAGGGTTGATTCAAATGCAAGGATATGAGCGTAAGCACGCTTCGGGCCTCACACTTCTAGAGAAGCTACTAACAAGAGGAGGATTTTAAAAAATAATTATTTTTCCCTTCTTGCTGCATCATTACTTTGCTTGGGGTGGGATCTCTATTTAACAGTAAACATGAAATGATACATCAATGATCATAATACATGATCCACAGGCACAAATTAATGCTGAATGTGTTTTCTACTGAAAGGCAGAGGCAGGTTTGGGGCTATTCCTGCTCTGAGGTTCCTGTTCACTTCTCCAATGGCCAAGCTGCAAAAGCAGGACCCTCACTTCCACGGGGATCAAGGGGATAATACAGTGCCAGCATTTTCTCTCACCTTACACCACGCAAGAGTGCTGATCTATCACAGTAAATAATCAGACTGATTCAGGTCCTGACAACTTGATGACTACTTTGGAGAAATGACTAACTGAAAAGATTTGTGGGAATATCTTACTCAGCAGCAGCAGTTCAGGAGCGTGGAGGAGAGGGCACTATGATTGATAAAAGAGGAAACATGATTTCAGGTGGGGGTCACAGAGGAGGGACATTTTTCTTTCTATTCTTGCACGCTTCTTTTGCACCTATGTGTTGGATGATAATAATTGATCTGCTGTCATTAACTAATACTGATCCACAGCTAGGTTGAGCTGGTCTAAAGACATCGATATAAGAAAACAGCGGAGGAGAAAAATGATGCTATTGTCTAGGGTGACATTAGCTAACATGAAAACAAAGTTCTTTAACCTATATGTGTTCAGAATCATGTAGGTTATTTGCAGCTTTTCTGTCCTCAAAATCTGAGCTCAAAATCTATTCCATAGATGCTAAAAAGTCACAAAATAATAATAATTTCCCTGATTGGTGACTGAGTCAGATTTTTACTATGCACCTTATCTTTTCAGAAGTAGAAACTTCAATGTGTCCATATCCACTAGAGACAGTTCTTGACCTGCTTTACCTTGCTGCATGCTGAAGCACTTTGATCTGTTCTGCAGGACAGGATAGGATCCTCCAAGTAGCAAGAGATATCCTGTGAAAAAGCTAATTCTGTCCAGGGTTTAATGCTTCATTATTTTATGTCCTGTCTTGAATGATAAGTCATAAATGATGGACCTGAGAAAGAACAATGAGAAGATTCCCTGTGTGAAGTTAATGGTTAGCAGTGGTTTAAATTCCAGTTCATAGTCACTGCCCTTTCTTTTCTTCACCACGTCCCTTCCCCCAGGATTACTGAAAAGTATTTACAGACAACTTAGTCTCACCATATGGAGACAGAACATGTTATGCAATGTCCAGATTTCACGATGTTTTTTATTATTACTGTCTCTGCAAAATTGTTACTATGACTTTGCAAGGGCAAATAAAAGGCCAGCTCCTAGCAGAGTAGGAGAGAGTTCTGCTTATTTAATTTGTAGAAATGGAACTGAAACATGCTAGGGTCAGAGATGGGTGAGGTGAGGCATGCAGCATCAAAAGGGGCCTATCAAATACCTCTCTGAATAACTGTCAGATAGAGACAGCAAATTGAGTTACTTTGGACTAAAATGTTGTTTCATGAAGGTATCATCCTGCAGTTCTCCATCAGGTAGACAGGACAAGCTCTTGAAAAATTATAAAGTCTGAAGAGAGCTTTTCAGTGCGAAAAAATTGCAAACATACAATTTTTCAGACACATATTATCTGCTAGCTCCAGACTGCATAAACTTCCCCTGTTATTTCCTCATGTTTTCTGCTTAGTAAATCTTTCAAACTGAGAACTGCAACCTAACTGTGAAAAGTAATAAATCGTATCAGGTGCATACTAAAATTATCCTCTAATAAACACATAAATTGTAAGAAGCATAAAGGTGTCTGAACAGGTATGCAAGTATGATTATTATGTTGGTTTTCCTCATTACAGCTGAGGGGCTACAGAAGCTGTGCACTGTGAAACAGGGAGCTATTTTCAGCATGCGCAGTCAGTACGTGATATGTTCCTGGGCATTTACATTTAAGAAAATGCTGAGCTGATGTGTCAGAGCATTTGGAAGGACAGATGTGCCCAGACTACAGCTATAGATCCAAAACTTCTAAATTTGGGAGAAGTATGAATCAGGATTTGGATCCCTGTTTTACAGCTGGTGCTCATTGAAATGTAGAGGAAAAAGCCCAGACACTTTCCCTAGCTTCAGAGAGCGCAGAAGGGTGCAGGGTTAGAAATCATCAGCTCCTTCAATGCAAGAAGCTCTCAGGTCCAAGTTCTACAGCCACTAAAGAAGTGTTGTCAGCTCAAAACTTGGCAAAATCTGTGAGTTTTTGGTTTTCATTTCAGACTTGACATGTAGATCTTATCTGAAAAGATTCTCAACTGTTGGCCAGTTTTTCATTGGCAACGGATCAGTGAGGGACTGATTTGTGATTGTGCTTTGAAATTGCCATGCATTTGCGTTTTCCTTCTTTGCTTTTGACTGGGAAGTAGGTGAAGTCTTCTGTTTTTCCTGAATTTTATTCAGAGGTCCTATAGGTTTTGAGACTGAAGGAAATGCAAAGGAGTAGCTGCATAAGCTTTTGTGAGAACTTTCATACCATTGGAAAGACGACGTATCACAATTATTAATATGTAACATGATATATTTATGGGAATTTTCTGGTACCATAAATTTGCAATTTCCTTAAGCCAAGGAGTTTGTTAATATTCATACATCTTTGAAATAACTATAATTCATAATAGATCACGCCATATGTCTACTTGTCACTTGCTTCCCCAGAAATCTGTAATCTGTCCTTTTCCACCTGGAAAGGACAAAAGGTCATTACTTAATGGCATCCAAAATACCACATGATACTGACAGAAAGATGTCCATAAAATGTATTTATTCTGTTTCAATAAAAAGTGCTGATTACCTTTAAATAAGAAATCAGCAGCACAGTGTCATCTACATATTTCTTAGTGCTGCATATTGTACATTAAGAATGTGTAAACTAGTTAGAATAAGTAAGAGCCTTATACCTTCACTGGTTCTTGAGCTGTTCTGTGTGCTCAGGATTCAGCAAGCATTTTCCATATCTGTGTTCTAGGGTAGACACTTATGGCAAAGGAAACAGCAGGGAAATGGACGCAGAAGATAATAGCTGAAGTCGACTATCTGCAATTCTGTTTCTCAAATGTGTAGATACCTGCACAGGTCCAGCCTGCATCTAAGTTTTGTATGCTTATGGCTTTACAGAGACAGAAATTTCTCATTTAAGGCTGTATTCTGCTGTTGCTCTTCCCCAAATCAACTCTATCTGCAGGACCTAAACCAGTCTCATTCAAGAGTAAAATCTGTCCCTTTCTACTTCCTCAGATGCTTTTGGTGTCCAAGTAACACTCAGTCTTCTTTGAAGACAGAGAAAGCCACAAGCTGCACACTGAAAGGGGTGTCTTGATATGAAAGTAAAACAAAAAACCTCAAAACTAAAATACCTGAAAAAAATAAAAAATGATAAGATTGTAAATATTTCTCTCATACAGCATTCCAGGCAAAGCCTGACATAAAATTTCCTAAGTAACTAGAAATACGCCCAGAAATCTATGAAGGATTTTGACCAGGTTTGTAATGCCTAAAGCACTTGACTTGAACTTCTGCCTTGTGCTTTTAACACTGATAACCTGGAGGACCTCTGTACGGAATGAGCTGCAGTGAGAATCCGGAAAGATGCTTATTTTAATCCTCTCCACCCAGTTCCCTCCAGGCAACTGCACTGCTCAGTATCTCTGTAAATTGATGCCCTGCACCTCCAGGTTGACATAGACCTCCCTCCCAGCTCTGCAGGCCAGGGCTTGAGCAATGTGATGGGAAGCAGTCTTGGCTGCAGCCGAGTTCCCCAGGACGCGAGCACAGGAACCTCGTGTGGGTGTTCCCGGACCCTGGTCTCAGTTTTATCACTGACCTGACTTGGTAGCAAGTGTCTCTTGAGAGTGTGGTGTCTCTGAGATAGAGGCTGTCTCCTGCTGTGTGTCCATTTGCATGGCATTGCCCAACAAAATGGGATTGTCATTCACTTGGCTTTCTAGGTACTAGTAGTTAGTAGTAGTGTAATAACATAGAGCGAAACACTGATACACAGTACAGGCAAACCTTTTGTACAGGTTATATACCTAATGTTGTTTATCTATCCTTTGAAAAAGACTTTTTAGCTAAACAAAAATGAACATTTGTAATCTTATTATTGATGTTTTTCTTGTTTTTCTGAAATAACTTAAGCAAAGTATTTCTTAAATGTACTGTAGGAAGCTTATTTTTTTGTCTGTTTATTCATTCATTTACAAAAGTTAGTTGCTCATCATGAGTCATGTTCAGTGACTGGCGTGATTAAATTAGCTTTTACTCTATGACAGTTCTGATCAGCAAGTTGAATAAGTACCTGTGTTTATTGCAAAGATTTTCTTTGATGCATTTACTCTCCCATGCTATTACATTGGTATTCATAATGAAGGCGATTCCAGCAGAAAGCAACCTGTAAAAAGTAGCATCATATAGTGACAAAAACTAAGTGACCTTTCTTGATTCCAGCTAAAATCAATGATTTTCTCAACATAACTAGCATCAGAAAATGATCCTCTTTCACTGAAGTTAATTTCTCTTTGATGCCACACTTCACTCACTTGATTAGATTTAAGTGACAGTATGAGCAGCCATGGTCAGTGATTTGGGTTTATTTTGTTGTATCTAAATTAGACGCTTCTGATTTTTATTTTATGAATAGTTTTCTTGCACTCCTTTCTGTTGCTGTGCCAGAAACCATAAAAAACACTACCTGATCAACAAAAATAAAAGCAGCATGACTGTTCAAATGTCTTAATGACTGTCACTGGAACCGCCATCATTGCAACAAAGGAATTAAAGTAAGAGTCTCAAAAGAACTTGAATAAGTTGAAGAAGATTTGGTTCTTGTATCCTGATCTTCCTACTAGAAAAAGGTATCGTGGCTGATGGTAGAGCTGTACGAAAAAGGGAGACATTACTGAGAAGGAGATAATCTGTCTGTAAGAAATGTGTCAATGTCTGTAAGAAATATGTAAGAAAAAGATTATTTTAAATAGCAGCGAAAATAAAGAAGAAAAACAAACAGAAAACTAGCCCTCCAGAAGAAAAGGTTTTCTATCCTCAGGAGGATTAATAATTGACATGCAGCAGCTTCCGTGGCTGAACAGCCACTAAGCAGATGGATAGATATGATTACTCCCTCTCATACATTTACTAATGGAAAGTTCTCAGTACAAACATTAACATAGTATGAATTGCTTTATGCTCTTGAGATTTTCAGTTCCATAAATATTTTTGGCAGCTTGGTGAAGGGGATATAAATCTCTGACCTTTACTTTATTTCATACTTTTAAAGCATAGTTTTCACATTTCCCACAGAGCAGCACACTGAAATCACAAAACCAAACGGTCGCCGCTTCGCTGAGAGCACTGTTTGCACTGCTGTACTTCCTCGCTGAAGAAACGCGCTGTATGAAGATTTCCTGATTCCTCTTGCCCATGCAGCCTAAGAGCAGGATTTTATACAATTACCTTGATCTGGTGTAGATCTTACCTTGATCAGCACTTGCACTAAATACATGCCAGTATTTCCATAATGTTGACAGTTTGCACTTCCTCTTGTATACTAGATTTTTCTGTGTTGGTCAATGCACAGGTAAATTTTCTTCTCTGGTTATTTCCTAGCATATACTATTACATTTCAATTGGAAAATCTGTTCTAAAAGTACAGAACAAATTGCTTTAAGCTTTCAGTTTGCTTTTGTGGAAAACCATACTTCCACAGGGAATTCTAGAGTTTTTGCAAAATTCTGAACACTGAGACATCCTCCTTCCTCATACCAGTGTATTATTGACAAAAAAAAAAAAAGAGAGAAACATTCTCCATTTCATTTTAAAATTAATTCAGACTGTATTCAGTTATTTGTAAAATCAGTATGGATCTTGCCAAATGTGATCCTTTGTTATGTCTCACAAGAAAAAAAAGTATGGATAATGTTTCAAAAGGCTAGCTCATATATCCTGATAGAAAAATGAATGATCTAGCCCTTTAGCAATAGAGATCTCATAAAACTATGGACAATAGCCTGTGCTTTGACTTCACATCTCAGGTGTATAAACTCAACCCACAAGACTTTGGCCTTGTTGTTTCCCTCCTACTGGCAACAGTGCTAAGAATCCCCTCTCAGTTCTCTCAGCCTTCCTGCTACAGCATTCCCTCTTTCAATAACCAATTTTTCTGAAATACTTCCTAAGCAGAGGGCTGTAAGGTTATAAAAACACCAGCACAGTGTGCAAGGGCAAGTTCTGCTCTGCCTCCCATAAGAACACAAGATTACATCTTTTTTTGGCTGCATCCATCTAGTCAAGTATCTTGTCTTTGATGGTGGCCACTATGAGATGAGTAGGAAGGAGGGACATACACAGCTCTGTCTCTTGGGGCATACACAACCTCTTAATCTCTAGCAAGCCATATTACAATAACCTCCTGTGCTGGAGGTGCCACCTGGAAAAATACCCATCTTCATTTTTTCCTTTAGACAAAAAGATATTAGTTCCATCCATCTCTATTTAAACCATGATTTCTTGCTCAGTGGACCACCCTTGTCTCTCTCTGGCTTATTTCTACTTGGTCCCATAGGAGGAGACACTTTAATATGGTTACTGAGCTATAAGGAGTTGCCAAGCAAAAACATCTAGAATTTTACTAAAATCACATGTGCAGTATGTTCTTCTGTTAAGCCAAATGCATTTTCTTCTCTTCCATAGCTCAGAGTAATGCACCACTGTGTTCGCAAAGCGTGAATATCCTGAAGATAGGAATCTTTGAGCTTATTGTCTGACCAAGAAAGAAGTCTACATTATGCTGTGAATAATTTATAAGTTTACAGATATGAGAATATAAAACAGGGCAAGATTTTTCTTCCCTCCTTCCATCTTAGAAAGCATGTGATTCATTCAGTAAGGGGTTATTATTCTGGTATTGAGTCAACAGTTTTTTCCCCTCTCTTTCACTCTTCAGCCCAGTGTTCCCAAAACATACACTGGTGGGGAAAGGTCATACCCTGGAAGTTCAGTGTTTCATGTTTGGCCAAAGCAAAGGCAGGCGATTAAAATAAAATGTCAAGATAATTTGCTTTTTAATGATCTAACATAATAGGACGCAGGGCTTCAGACAGGAACCAACTTCAAAGCTAGTTAGAAAAGTAATCTCAACACAAAGGTACTGTTGTCATGTTTTTACTTTCAGATACTATTAATGAATGCAATAATGATGATTTGAAAGTTTATAGGGATTTGTTATAATTACTGATTAAAAAAGCAAGGAAGTAATAGTGAACTGTGACCAAGGGAAAGTCAGGTTGGCCTCCAGTCATTGGTAAATATCGTGCAAAACTAAGAAAATACGAGCAAAAAGATACTCAGTTTCAAATCTGTGCATTTCACTGCTTTCAATTTTTCTTGCATTGTGGCAGTAAACTAGTAAGTTATTGGCATGGTGCTTGGCTGCTGTTGAGGTGAGTGAGTACCTGACAGAGACTTTGTGTGGTTGGTAGTTAAGTAATCGATCTTCATGGATTCAGCTTTTTAATTTTGTTCGTGTGAATTTCAGTCAGGCCCTTAACTCACAGCAGACTCCAACACCCCCCCCCCGCCCCAGTTCTGGGTTTGGTTTGGTTTTGCTTTTCATTCTTTCTACTGAAGAAGGAAAAAGAAAAGTGGGATAAAAATAAAACAGACACCTGTGAACCACGGCATTTTCAATTTTCACCTTGTCTCCATATTTTTTGTTCTTTTAATAAGCTTTTTTCCTGATTTTAAATAACTATATATCATTCTATGACTGCAATGATAAAGCTTGATTTCTTTAAATGATTCAAATAAAAATATTATATTGTCCTCTTCTTTGCTTCTTAGTGCTGGCTTGAACTCCCCCACAACCTTTCACTCTTTAATTCTGGCAATAGGTATAGAGCAGGTGGTATTTTCTCACATTAGTGGCTGGATGGGAAACCTGTCAGCCCCTACTTTTTTGGTAATTTTTCAGGGGGGAAAAAAAAGTACTGGTAAAACCTTTTTTATGCAGCCCGAAGTCAATCTTTATTCTGCTGTAGGTATATTTTTAGGAGGAAATTTTTGTTTATCTGATTTTCCTCTCAAGTAGGGCATTGTTTGTGTTCTAATAACAGATCTAGCTACCCTCTGTATTACCTTTCCTATGTTTAAAATTTTTGCAGAGTTATAATCCCTTTCATTTCCTGCTTTTTAATGAATGGATTTTATATAACAGTTCATTAGTGTAATTGTTGTTGATTTTTACTTTTCACTTCATTATTTCTCCAACAGAATTCATGCCACTGTTAGTCTCTTAGCAAAACAGAGCAAATTAATCTCAGCATCTGGGAAAACTGTTTGTAGGTAAGCATAAATAAAAAGTAAGACTCTTCTTATATTAGAGTTTTTGTTTACGCTCACCTACAAACAGAGCTCAGGATGCCTGAGGACACCTTTCGGAGATGTTTAGCTGACATCTAGAGACATTAAGCTCTTTAATCTTTATAAGACATCTCCTTGACAAGAGAGTCAGTTCATGCTAGTAGTGTTCTTGGAGTCTGAATTTGATAAAAAAGGATTGAGAGCATGAGAGCTTTGCTGTGCCACTAACCAGTTTCAGTAACTACCAGCCTAAATGAGAACTGAAATAACAGTGCTGAAGTGAATTACTCCAATGCTAATAACCTCAGTTATTCATTTCTTCCTAATTGATAGCCTTAGAAATAGCTCCTCTCAGCTTGAGCATCAACCATGTGCTATAAAGAACACCTCCATCTCCCTAAAGGCTTGTAACAATTTTCCCACTTGTTTTTGATTTACATATCAGTCACAGAGATGCTGGTGCTGATTTCCTGAACAACTTCTATGCAACTTCAGAAGAGCAAAAATAGGATGGTAGGGCTGGAATAAAAGCAGACACTTCAAAGCCTGAATGTGAATAGCTGGGAGACCAATAAGACGAAGATACAGAATAATCACTTCATGTTAAGAGACGCTTGAGCTTCTGTGACATATTTATTGTGCAGTCTGAAGCCTTAGTGTGAGCCTCTCATGGAGATGTTACACCAGCAGCAGAAGCTCTATTAGAAGTCATGGCTGTTTACTCTTTGTTGATTAAGGCCAGTCACAAATACCATGAATTTTCTATTGTTGCTCTTTCTCATCTGGAGCAGGGGATTTAGGATTTTACAAATGGAATCAATTTATGCATTTCTCTTGAGGCTATTACAATAGAAAGCTGCAATAAATTTATATTTTCTGCTTTATTTCTATATTTTCTCTATTTTTCTCTCTATTAATTTCAGTTTCCACTAATTTATTTTATTGCTGTTTATTCTGTGTCGGTGTCATTTAAACATGCTATGGTAGGTGTAGTAATCTTTACTTGGACATCACACTGCATTTGATACCATGCCAAACTGTCCTTCTAATCAGTAAGTTCTTCCATTGCCTCAAAAAGCTGAAACTATTTAAAGCAAAGCTAACATTTACCAGAATGAGATAGATATTCAAAAATTGAATATATTCCTGTCTAAAATATGCATGGGCACTTTGTTAATCAGGATTTTCATGAAAATAGAATAGTTAATTTCAAAGAACTTCCATCAGTTATAAGGGTATGGTTAACCCCATTCTTGCTGATCACTGAGTAAAACATCACATTTTGACTGTGAAGCCTGGTATCAGATAGAAGATAATATCACAAAGGCGAGATACAGAAGAAACATTCGCCTTTTGTAAACTTTACAGGATGTCGTCATTATGGGTTTTTTCTCTGTAAGAGAGCAATGACAAAGAAGGCTAACAGCGAAATAGAAGACTGAAGTACTGGAATAATCATCTTTACCAATATAATTCTATAGGTGCAGACCTGTAGAAGCGTATCAATTGTTTGGGCTCTGGGAGAAGTGTGGGAAACGGCAGTGCCGGAGCCGAATAATTTTGATTTGCTTACATGCTTCTTGACCTCTGTGGTGAGCACTTACACACAGCAGCAGTCCTGCTGACTGTGCTGGGTGAGAAAACACTCCCCACTGGGAGCAAGGCTGGAGCAGCCAGTGGAGCTCACTCGGGGCTTCCTGACAATGTGAACAAGACTGACAAGCCCAGGGCCCTTGGGTAGGAACGGACATCGGGGTGGTGAGGTGCTACATGAGGACTGCAGGGCTATGGTGAAGATGGAGCTGAGGGGCTACGACAGAGGGGAGGAATGGGTTTGAGGAGATGGGAGGAGATCATTAAGTGTCTCAGAGGTGTGAGTATGGGACTGGAAGGGGTCACTGGAGATCTCAGAATCTTGGAGAAGAGGAATGATGGTAAGTGGGGTTTAATGAAGGTTGGAGAGCTCTGAGTGGAATGAAGGCAAGGTTTCAGGGAGCTGTGGAAGCCTGGCAGGGCAGGCAAATCTCTTTCACTCTTTTTTTCTCTCTCCTCCTCCACGTGTTTCACCAAACCTCTTTCCTCTTGATCCCTGTCTACTTCCCCTCTTCCCTAGACTCAGAAGCCACACTTCTCACTGACCCCCAGCCAGCACCCAGCCCCATGCAGCCACACACCTCCACCCTCCACTCCTGCAAGACACAGGAGTCCCACTGCTTCCCTGCAGCCGGGCCCCCCTTAACCTGCTGCACCTTCTAGGCTGGAGGGAAGGGATGGAGCAGGGCTGGGCTGCCAGGTGATGGAAGCTGGAGAATGAGACTTTCTGCTGCTGTCATCCCCAAAGGCAAAGCTGTGACACCTACCTCTAATTGGAAGGGGTACTGCTGGTACAACTGCTGCTGCAGGCTCTTGGGGCTCTTTGGCCCCTGCTTTAGCAGCAACGTCCAGAGAACACAAGAGCTTTGTGAGCAGGAGGTGGGGATTGGCATAGGCAAAGAGCAGTCTGCCAGTCACTGAATCTAATGGCTAATGGGCCATTAATGTCAACAGAAATCAATGGGAGTTAGTCTAAACATCGGGTAAGATTAAGGACAGCAATACAAAAACCTGTCAATCCTAAATGCTTTTTCTCTATGTGATGTTATTGCTTAAAGGTTTGAATATAATCAACAATGCCTGGGTATCTTCTACAATTTTATTTTCTATGCAGGAATGCCAAATTGAAAGGGTCTTGCTGCTGTTACTAAACACCATATGTATTTTTTCGCTCCATGCTAAAACCTCTCTGCTCAGGCAAGGTCTTTTCTATCTGTGGAAAAGCCTCACACCTGAGCATGGTTCAGAGTCCCAGATTTAGAAAGATATTCAAATACTTATAGATGGAAACCGGCACATAAGACATCAAAGCCCCTAACTTGCACTGATTCACTGATATATTTTGAAATAACTCCAGATGAAAAGGCCAAATCCACTAAGAAACCTAGATCGTACTTGCAAATTAAGGTGTCTACTTTCAAAATTAAATTGCTATTAGAAATTTTAGACACTGAATAACTGCTTCCTCACCCCCAAGGTGCTTAAATTCTGCTGATTTGCATCCATAATGGCCCCTCTGTGTCTCTTGCTGTCTAGCATTCATAAAATTCTGGGTGTGCCAAGGAGATTCAGACATGTTGACAAACTGAAAACCCAAAATATGTGTTAGAAGAGTCATTCTCAGACTGCACATTATTCAGACAAAAGAGAAGCGATGTGTACCTACCACAGCAGCACAATTCTGAGGTGAACTAGTCCCTTTGGCACATAGGAGACAACTGTTTGGTCCCTTCCCCTGCAGAAGCAGAACAGATGTTGAAGCTGCATTCCTCTTCACTCAAGTGAATACACAAACAGCGTGTTCCAGGCTGTGATGCTCTTGGGCCCCACAGTGAGGCTTGGAAAGCGGCCATCCTGGGAGGGTTTCCCATTTAGAACTTGTCCCTAATGACAATTTCTGTCTAATTTTTGGTTGACATGGTGCCTCCTGGGATTTTCTGTTAGGTGCACAGTGTGGTTCCTGCAGGTCACAGCACTGTTTAAAAGTTAGTCTTTGCAGCACTTCTTGCTGAGTTTTCCAAGTCCTTCTCCAGGTTTTTTCCCAAATGGCCAGTTTTAGCATTTTGTCTGCCTGAAATCCAAACTGGAAAGTTTCTCAGGCTGATGTCTCCCAGGCCCATTAAACCCGGGTGTGCCTAGCTCTCTCCTGATTGCCAGGGTTATCTGACTGTGTTGACACAGAGACACTGGAAGGTGCTTGCTTCTTCCTCCTGCCCCTTTCCAAAGACTGAGAAGCCCAGCGTGGGAAAACATGCTTTGTAGGAAACCTCTGCCCCCTGCCTGGGTGGGATTTAGGGCTTTGTCCTCAGTACCTGTGGAATGCACTTGGGTCACAACAATCCCATGCAACGCTACAGGTTTGGGGAGGAGTGGCTGGAAAGCTGCCCAGAGGAAAAGGACCTGGGGGTATTGGTCAACAGCTGGCTGAACACGAGCCAGCAGTGTGCCCAGGTGGCCAAGAAGGCCAACGGCATCCTGGCTTGTATCAGGCACAGTGTGGCCAGCAGGAGTAGGGTGGCGATCGTCCTCCTGTACTTGGCACTGGTGAGGTCACACCTGGAGTACTGTGTTCAGTTTTGGGCCCCTCACTGCAAGAAGGACATTGAGTTGCTGGAGCATGTCCAGAGAAGGGCAATGAGGTGGGTGAAGGGTCTAGAGCACAAGTCTCATGAGGAGCAGCTGAGGGGACTGGGATTGTTTAGCCTAGAGAAAAGGATGCTGAGAGGAGACTGAAAGGAGGTTGGAGCTAGGTGGCTGTCAGTCTCTTTTCCCAAGTAACTAGTGATAGGACTAGAGGAAATGGCCTCAAGTTGTGCCAGGGGAGGTTTAGACTGGATACCAGGAAAAGTTTCTTTACTGAAAGAGAGTTGTCAAGAATTGGAACAGGCTGCCCAGGGAAGCGGTTGAGGTACCATCCCTGGAGATATTTAAAAGATGTATAGATGTGGTACTTAGGGACATGGTTCAGTGGTGGGATTGACAGTGTTAGGTTAATGGTTGGACTTGATGATCTTGAAGATCTTATCCAACCTAAATAATTCTATGATTCTATGATTTGGTTATCACCTGTGATAAGCACTTTAGCCACTGCAGCTAAGTCCAACAGGGAAGATAAATCAAGGTGTTCTGCTACCTACGCTCATAGCCCAGGCAGTTAATAATGTCAGCTGAAATCGATGAGCCAGGCCACGAACACTGCACATAGTGCACCAGTCATTCAATTGTCTCTGCTGTAGGAGCAATAATCTCTGGCAGAGAGAAAGGGTAGGCAGCTGGGAATGATAACCTTTCAAATTGCTCTAACGTGCATTTGGAAAGCCTGTAAATCTGAATCCCTAAATACAAATTCTCTGCCATGAAGAATAACTGCAAGTGCATAACAGAGTTTTTTTTCTGTATTGCAGACTGCCAAAGGCAGACAGATCACCCTTCATGGAGGCACAATCACACCATTAGACCCGTGGCTCAATGTAGTATGCTTAAAAATAAACTGATAGGGGTCACCGTTAGGACCACTGAATGTGATAACCATTTCTGGATCATAAAACTCTCCACAGTTCAGTGTCATGTGCCATAGGCTGCTCACATATTTCCATCAAGTCAACCAACTCGTAGCTCTCTCTTCTCTCATCTTCACTCTTTTGTGTTGGAACAATTGAACCTGCTACTCTGTAGTCTGGTGAACGGCTTTTTGTTAATCTGGGCAAGGCAGAGGCCTGATTTCTGTCTGGATGAGGAATCCTGCTCTGGACAAATTTCCATAACCACACGCATTACTTGAAGGGTGGAGCTATCTAACTGCATTTTGACCTCACAAAATCTGAGTTTTCATATGAATTGGAAATATTTTGCTCTCTGCATGTGATGCATTTATAAGTGCACCTATATTTATAAAAATACATTGTCAGGTCCTGAAATGATGTCCCCGAAGTAATTTAATATCTTTTCCTGGGATGCAGTGGTCCTCTGCAAGCAGTGGTCAGTGACTCTCTAGGTTGCTGTCCTACTGTTCCAGCCCTGTAATAAAAGGTTAAACAAAGTGTAAGTGGTATATTTTAAGAAACAGAGGCATAGCATAAACCTCTATAAGCGAATTACTAAACTATGTACAGTCATCATGCATAATTATTACTGTTTATTTCATTCTATTATTCCTTAATATTAATGGTACTAGTTTCCAGACTTACTCTCCCCATAGATCAATGTAAAGATCTCCAAAATAACTACAATTTCCTTTGGGATGAGGTCCAAAGGAGCTGTTCTTTAACATGCCTCACACAATCCACTACAACATCAAAGGTCTTCCTTTAAGGCCAGTTCAAGAAGTCAGAAATACCAGTGTTTCAAAGTTTGCTTCACAGCTATCAAATGTTAAAAAGGTGTGGACCTGAAAGGTGACTTGGAAAAACACATCTCTCTTAAAATGAATAATGAAGTAAAGGTATTACTATTCAAGCAGCAGTTCTGTTATTTTCCAGCTACAGCATACTTTTAATACATATAGATCCAAGTACGCACGGAATAAACATACAGTATGGATTTGTATTTAATGAACTCTTCAAGTTCTATGTTTAGGAAATTTTGATTCATTTATGTTGTTTGCATTCCATTTCATTTATAATTAATTCTAGTGTCAGACAAATGCCTCTCTTGATTTCCCTTGAAATTACTCATTTCTTTTGGGGTTTTATCACATCTTTGTACGATGTTTTTTTAAGAGGCCACCACTATCTCCTGACTTGTCTTTCCTGGTATCTAAAGCACTTTTGTGATGAAAGATCTGTTAAAGGAATTGCATGACAAACAAAGTTAAGGCAGTGGGAGTTCGCCCTGAGTGTAGACTACTAGACAGGCAATTACAATGTTACGCTTAACAGTTACCATTCATTTGAATTTGTTTTTTCACTGTGCAAAAATGAACTAAGCTATTTTCATTCTTCTGAGAGTCATTTTGATTTTGATTTGAATCATTCTTCTCAGACACCACAAAGTGCAATAAACACTTCTGATATGTTGCCCAGTCTGGGGGAATTGTTTCCGTCTCCTTTTTTATAGATGTTGATCACCTCCTTATAACAAAGAGATATAAAGTACTGACGAATAAGCCAGTTTCTGAAAGGAATAAAAATGCTCTCAGCAAGTCCATAAGTGCAAGCCTCATCTCCAAGAAACATAAAGTTTCCCAAAGGCTAGAAGAATGAGCACCAATATAAAACAAATAATCACATGATATATATGTATCATATACATAATCTCCTACGAGGAAAGGCTGAGAGAGTTGGGGCTATTCAGCCTGGAGAAGAGAAGGCTTTGGGAAGACCTCACAGCAGCCTTCCAGTACCTAACAGGGGCCGAGAGGAAAGCTGGAGGGGGACTTGTTACAAGGGCATAAGGTGATAGAACAAGGGGTAATGGCTTTAAACTGAAAGATGGTAGATTTAGATTAGGTATAGCAAAGAAAATCTTCACTATGAGGGTGGTGAGGCACTGGAACAGGTTGCCCAGAGAAGCTGTGGCTGCACCCTCCCTGGCAGTGTTCAACGCCAGGTTGGACGGGGCTTTGAGCAACCTGGTCTAGTGGAAGGTGTCCCTGCCCATGGCAGGGAGGTTGGAATTGGATGAGCTTTAAGGTCCCTTCCAACCCTAACCATCCTGTGATTCTATGATTCTCCACCCAAATATCTCACTGCTGGTAGCTACAAGCATTAGTCTGAGCCTGTTTCAAACATTTGTGTTCATAGACATTTCTTGGGAAGGGATGAGGTGCAAATGTGGGGCAAGTCTGATAGTGTAAATGCAGAGAAACTCTACTACCAGCATTTATCTCGGTGTATGTCTCCTTTAGTAGTCATCATCATTGCTGAAACAAACTACAAATATTACTGTCTTCAAAGGGAAACATTACAGTTGGGAGAATGACCCTTGTAAGGGAAGAGCTGTAGAACGGGGGGTTAAGGTGTTATCCCTAAAGTATGGCTTACAAGTGCTCAGTGGCCAAGTATAAAGTAGACTTCACCTCCACCCAGAGCCTGAGGCGCAGCCAGGAGTCTTCATTCAAAGGAGGACTAGTGCACTGCATGGCTCTTTTACAGCTGATGCTAAAGGCATCTTGAAAGAAGAATCTGGGAAATGGCCCAACAGAATGGTTAATGCCTCTCAAACTGCAGACAGGAGAACCTCTGCCCAGAAGCTGCTGAGTGCAGCAGTAGTCGATTGACAGCTTTCCAGGGGTATTGAATAAGGGCTGTTCCACATATGAAAACTGTGTGCTTCTTGGAAGCCCTAATAATCCTGACCCAACATAGATGCAGTGAACTTCTCCAACAACCTATATCAGACAGGTCTTTCAGTTTGTCTGGCCTACACCGAGCTGCAGTCTTGACAGAGTCTAAGAATATGCTCCGCATTTTAATGTGAAAACTTCATTCTGCAGTAATTTGTGAAGATCGTTTAAATTGTGCCATTTTCTATCAATAGAAGTGTTTACAGATGGCTTGCAAAATATTCTCACTGATATATTTCAGATCTATCTACCGTGTGGTAATAAGCATGCTGTAGCTGCTGCATAAGTTATTAGAAAGAAATTGCTTTCCTCTAAATTCAGAAAAATTAATATCACAGTAAAGTTACTAGAAAGACCAATGAAAGATTACTAAGAGAGAAAGTTTTTTGTGCATCATTAACATTATAAGCTGAATTTTCAGAAGTTTCTAATTTAGGAGCAAAAATTTTGTTCCAGGTTTAAAGTTAGTGGATAAAATCTCAGCACTGGCATAAATTCTATCTGCATAATTGAGTCTAATTTTGCAAAGCAAATAACTTCTTTTTAGAGTATTTCTCAGATTGTAAACATAGAAAGGTCTTGAATCAGGACAGTACCTGAAGATAAAAGATTAAGGCAATTCCTAGTCAGGACAGCACTTTCCTGATAGGTCTCTTTTCTTCAACTGGATTAAAGCTATGAAGCAGATTATTGTCAATCCCATCTTCGAAATTCATGCAGTTGGAAAAACATCAGACATGTTTAAAAGATTTTAAGCCCTGAATTTTTTATTTACTTTCTATTTTATTCTTTAGGCTACATTTCTGAAGCAGCTCCAAACCTTTCATGAGATCAGAAGGGCTCAAAATGTGCTCAAAAATGAATATTCTTCTGCAGTTTCTTGCTGCTAGCATTTTGGGACTTGAAGAGAAAACATGAACAGTTGTGATACTTGCAATAACATCACAAGAATTGGCAAAACTGGCTCTGCCTCTGTCTAAATTTTGACTTTTCATATTTCAGCTGTTTCTTTCAGCCCAAAAGCAAAAAAACTAGGAAAAGACACAACCATTTGACGTATGTGAATGTATGCAACCTTTCTATCTCATAGGGTTTGCTTCTGAACCCTCTTAGCAATCACAACTGGCTTGGCTAAGGGTCCTTTGTAGCAGAACTATTTATTTCCCCCCCTATATCCACAAAAGCTATTTTAGATGCATCTTTTCTTTCTTTGTCCAAGGTGCATAGAGTTTCTTACCTTATGAGGAAAGTAGATCAGCTGTAAAGAGGTACGTCATCTTATGGATCATGTAAAGAACTGTGCTGTTTGAAAAAAGTCTGTATATTTCTTCAGTCATTTAAATATAAAGCAAGAATGATAAAAGACAGCTGTAGTAGAGGAGAAGACAAAAGGAAATCAAAGGAAGGAACATGTGGATGACTGTACAATGGATATATATTGACAGACTGAGAAAATTGGGGCTCAGGGCTCACGCAGAGAGAAGAGAAGGGAGAACCAAATTTCAAACTGATTGTAAGCATAATATGGCTTTATTCATCTTTCCTTAGATTTGAAGCTGGGATTGCCACTGGGGACTGAATCAAGATTAGACAGGGAACAGAGAGATGTAAGAAACTCACTGACGCCCTGTATGACCTCCTGAGTCTGTGAGCAGGTGCTGCCCAAGAGCCAGCCACTTCCCTCGCATAGTGTCATCAAGGATGTAAAAGCGTGCGCTCTTGACAGCTTCCTAATGCCCTGTGCCAGTACTGCTGGGGATATAAAAGCTGGAGGAAGCTCAGAAAGTCTGAGGGGGAGATGTTCACCACTTGACTTCAGTAAGCTAACTCAGGTGGATGTTGTCTACCTAGACTTCAGCAAGGCTTTTGACACAGTCTCCCATAACACCCTCCTAGGGAAGCTCAGGAAGTGTGGCTGGATGAGTGGTCGGTGAGGTGGATTGAGAACTAGCTCAATGGCAGAACTCAGAGGGTTGTCGTCAGCGGCGCTGAGTCTAGTTGGAGGCTGGTAACTAGTGGTGTCCCCCAGGGGTCAGTACTGGGCCCAGTCTTGTTTAACTTCTTCATCAACGACCTGGATGAAGAGTTAGAGTGTACCTTCAGCAAGTTTGCTGATG
>Ga0065711_1030620_pt1 | contig 31962 bp, 32 predicted proteins | sample Hoacrofraction12_FD_59098 | JGI IMG/M metagenome (GOLD analysis project Ga0065711, IMG submission 59098) | Hoatzin crop microbial communities from Cojedes, Venezuela - Epithelial fraction 12 v2 (version 2) | ecosystem: Host-associated > Birds > Digestive system > Esophagus > Crop | place... | reverse complement strand
AAGACCCGCCTGGACAAGGTCCTGTGCAGCCTGCTGTAGGTGACCCTGCTTCAGCAGGAGGGTTGGACTAGATGACCCACAGAGGTCCCTTCCAACCCTCTACCATTCTGTGATTCTGTGACCAACTGGAGGCAAACACACTGTCACTCACTACCAGTCGTCACTTCGCATCAGATTCTGCCTCTCCCCCAGTACTGCACGACTGCTCCACGTCCACCTCCCGCACTGCCTCTCCCCACCCTTCCCCCTCACGGGCTGCCTCAGCGGCGGCTCCCCTCGGACCCGTGCATCCCCACCGCTGCTCGGGGAGCCAGTGCAGCGTCGGGCTGCGGCTGGGCAGGCAGCCCGCACTCAGGGACGAGACGGGGCAAGCACAGGGGAGGCTAAACCTGACCCGCAAATTATAACTTCTCCCATAGGAAATTCAGAAGAAAAATCATTGTTTGCTAACTAATCGCATCAATGTGATATTGAAAATGCTCCTGTACCTGCACATGGATCTAAAGCCTGCCTGCGAGGAGTGGACGGCGTTCCCAAGGCCTGCGGCTGGAAACACATGTCCTTCAGATTCACCTCCCTGGGCTAAACCTCGACTCCAGAGCTGCCTGTGACTGTGGGAACTCAGATCCGAGAGGGCACGTCCCGAGCTGAACACTTCAGAGTGGTGCCCAGGAAAAGAGCAGTCACTTGAAGGCAGAGAAGATATTTGCAGAAAAGTCCAGACACAGCCTCCTCCATCGGACCCGAACGCCCGTCCCTCCCCACACAGGCTGATCCCACTGACCTTTAATCACTCCCAGAGTCTCCAGGCCAACCTGTGTCACGCTACGTCCAGGCTCCCACACGGAGACTCTTGCTGTGGCTGTCCTCTTCAGTTACTGCCTTCGTTTACACCCCACCTCCCTCATTTCTAACAGGTTTAAGATTTCTCCAGGCGTGAAGGGGTTGCACACCCAATACTTACTGTCCTTCCAAGAGCAGAGATTAGTTTACCTTTTTTACTGGCAAAGGAATTTGCCACCCAATTTTCTGTGGCTTACCCTGGCTTTGGAACAGAGGATTTCAAGCAGGGATAAGAAGATGCTACTTGCACTGTCTCGGAGCCTGCAAGTGGACATGAAGCCCCAAGAAGAGACACGAGAGAGGGTCAAAATACGAGTGAAAACAGGAATGCCATGTAAAAAACAATGACATCACCTTTCCCAATTGGTTCTCTTGAATGACCTTGTTGCCAAAAAAATGGTTGCTATGGAGTTAAAACCATACTGCCACCAGCAGTACCTCACAACACAACCCAGTAGGGTGTCGGTCCCACCTGAGCAAGGCAGCATCCTTCAGTGGAAGGCAATACAAGACATTTTACCCGTACAAAGGAACATGGGACTAGCAAGACACCATGAGCAGAAACACGTCCCAGCTCAGCTGTCACGAACGCAGACACTACCAGCCGAAGCAGAAAGGCTACGCTGACTCGAGTGCAGCTGAGCCACCGGCACAAGCTGTAATGAAACATGTTTCTTGGTGTGGCCTCGGGCACCGGGCACGGCTGCAGGCAGCACTCCAGGGAGCACGTGCACAGCAGTTACTTGGGGCTGGAACTAAAGCAGCGTCTCCTCTTGACGCTACAGCCGCCCACTCCACAGCCGCAGGCAGTGCCTTTGGTTCCTGCACAGAGGGTGAACATGCACAGCGAGCGGTGAGCTCAGTCACCGCTTTGCAGGCAGAGTGAAACGGATGCCCTGCCCAGGAAGGGAGTTCGTGTTTGGCTGAAAGGTTTTTTTAACGGACAGGAACCTTACACGTTCTTTAAAGGCTCCTGTAAAACAGGATGAGATGCAGTTAGCAAAATAAACACTTGAAATCTGCAAAAGATGTCAGTAGGTATGGTTAACGTAGAAGGAGAGCTGATTCAGGCTGTCTCCTGAAGCACCAAAGACATGCCAATGTACAAAGGCAGCGTTTTAAGCTCCTAAGAGAGAGAGGTAAATTAGATATCCCTTCAATCTTCAAATTCAAATGAGGAAGAAGTACAGCTTGAGTGCTAAAACAGATGGGGCTTTTGCTGGGGTGAGTTTGGTTTACAGCTGAAAGATGAATATGTACCAGGATGGGTTCTGGTAAGCAAGGGGTCGTAGGCGTAGTGGTAACCAAAGTGGCCCTGCTTTTCCAAGAAATGAAGAACACGTGAATCAGCGCACAGGCAGGAACGGTATGCTGAACGTACGACGGGCTGCAGCCAGGGAGAGGAGAAGCAGCGGGACTGGCCCAGGCCGGAGGACACACTCTCAGCGGTCACCGAGAGCCACTGCGTCCCTCAGCACTCGTTCGATGACTAGCTGGGGTACTGTCTACAGTCCTGGTCTGCACAGGAAAAAAAACCAAAACAAAACACTTGCTGACCCAAATTTCTCTTACGCTTGAATCATGAGGTTAATTAGTCCTGTTTCTTCTACTAAACAGATCACGTTAGCCCCGAAATCTGCACAGCCCTAAGAATCACCCACAAATGTGTACTCTTCTCCACTAGAAAGCACCTCGCAGGACCAAGCACGATGCTGACAGCATCAGATCCTTTCTTGGTTCCTTTCCTTCTCCAAACAGACACTACAAGAGACTAAAGCTTGTGATAAAACCTTACTCAACCCCAACACGGCTACTTCTCATCCCCTTGTCTGTCTTACTTCATTCCCTTGCTTGTTGAGGTGACCTTGCCTCATCAGGATCCGGCCTGTCCCTTGCATAGCTGTCTAAAAAGGTTGTGGCCACACAAACAGCTCAAATTTCACTTTCTGCTTTCGGCCTTTCAACTTGTCTCCCACAGAGCGGATAGTCTTCTTTTTCCTGCAGCTTTCCGACTGCCAGTTACTCTTGCTGCCTACCGAACACGAGATTATTACCTCGCTGCCCCCAGTGCACAGGAAAAGCGCAAGGACAAAGGTCTTCGTCTGCAGCCTGAGTAAACCCGTGTGTGAACAGCGTTCCCAGCACAGTGTTTGCTCACCAAATGCTGCTTCTGGGATCAGCGCAGACTTGCTCTGGCACTGCCATCACTGCACGCTGCTTGGAAGCAGGAGCAAACACCACCCAGGCTGTGCAGTGCTTCTGGTGGTGTCAAGAACGACAAACACAACGGGGCTTGAAAGGTGATGGAATGGTCTGGCACGGGAGGGAGAGCCCTGCACAAAGCTGCGGGAAGCTCCTCCTCAGGAAGCAACTGCCTAAGCGCCGGGAGGTAAAATGAACGGGAAAAGGTCAGAGAAAGTAAACAGAGATCTTGGAAAAGTTTCAGCCCACAACAGCCACTCTACATACAATGTAAGTTACCTGGATAACTCAGTAGAGGATGTCAAACACTGACTTTTTTGATGTTATATATTGATTAAGTGTTTCTAGTTCTGTATTTTTTACTTTTACCCTAACTATGTATTAAATTACAATCTAGAGGAAGGTGGAGAATTTCACCACTATTTAAGAGACTGGTATACATGTTCTATTCAAAATAATGGATATCTATGCGTCCAGGGACTTTAACACACTTCAACTAATGAAGCTAAAAATAGGAAATGCTTTCCTGAGGTTAGTGTCAGAGTGAGAGACAAGCGAGTGAGTTTTAGATTATCCAGCAACTCCCATTTCCCAGCTCAGCGCCAGTCTGGTACAGTGGAGCATTTTATCCTGCACTATTTTTAGGGAACTGGGAGGTTATTAGGAGATTACCTAAATAAGGAATGTTCTAGTTCTTCCTTCTCACAGCTACCATGCATATTCCAGGGCTCCAGTTAAACCTCCTGGGACAAAGACTAAGTCACATGGTAACATTCTGGAACAAGGCTTTTCAGTGAATTGAGAGCCTTGCCGGTCAACAAGCCTGCCACGGATCGCAGCACGCAGCCACTTCCCTCGGATCAGCGGGCTGTACCACCTTGTGGGCTGCTTCAAGCTCGTTTAACAGCCCAACACACCTCCCAGGAATTTTGTTAAACAGCAGGATGTGAGAGAGCAATGAGCTGTTGCGAGTTACTAATCCCGGGGGTCTGCAGGGACGCAATGCCCTCCCATGCAGGCCCGGGGTCAGCCGGCAGCTCCAGCAGCAAAGCCAGTGGTGACCCTATCAAGCTGGCTGGGAGGCAAAGCAGGAGCAGGGCTGCCTCTCACCCACCAGCCACACTCATAACTGGGACAGATGAGTGTGAGAGAGGCCCAAACACGGCTGGACTTCATTATCTTGGAGGTCTTTTCCAACCGTTATGATCCTATGAACCCCAGCGTTAATATCCCAAGTCTCTGCTACGGGATTGCCCTGCTACAGGATGCCTCCACGGCCTCAGAGGCTCCTGCAAGCATCCAGCTCAGATCCTGTCACAATACCACCTACTGCTTGCACCCAGAAACCAAAGCCCAGGGCAGTTACGTTCTGTGCTCACTGACCACAACCAACATCCCCCCTCGGGTGGCCATGGACCTCTCCAATGGCCACTGCCTGGCTTGCAGGCAGAGCGTAAGTCTTGGCTTTGACCTATTCTAGTTTACATCATCTAGATGGAGGTTCTGGGAAGGTTTTGCCACAATCATGACCACAGCAAGCTGGCTCTCCTGCATGTGCCCGTGCAACATACGAGTTTTCTGAGCCAACTGGAGGTGTGTGGGGGAAGCCTTAGGAAAAGGCTACCCATGTTCTGTTCACTTCCAAATCCCATCTCAAGTAAGACCTGGTATTCTGCTACCTTTCCTCCTCTCCCCCAGATAATCTGCTTATTTCAGGCACTTCAACAGATGCAGCCAGGCACCAGAAAGGGAGCATGTCAGGAAGGAAGTGTGCAGCCCAAAGCAGGGAAGTCATCAAGTGCTTTAAGTACTTCGAAGCAAGTCAGAAAGCTCAGATTTGACTTCCCAGCAGCCCCAGAGCAGTCGGTTGCAGCCAGCAGAAACTGCTTTGCTGCTAGTTCACAGAAAAGGCAGAGAAGCTGGAAAAGTTTGTTGTCTCAGCTCAGATTCAGCTCTCAGTTTGTTTATAATTATCACTTTATTTCCAACACATCCTGTCACACCTCACCAGGAGAGCAGCATCACAGAAGAGCCAGAAGAAGAGATGTGCCATTAATGCTTTGCATTAAACATAGTGATCTGGCAGAAAACCAGAGGAAAGAAAGGAGAGTGCAAAGGTGATCTCTCCATGGACATGAAAAGCTCAAAGCCAGCTCCTCAGCACAGCAGCGGGACAACAGCAGGGACGCAGCTGCAGGAAGATGCGGCTGAGAGCACATCTCCAGCACAGCCAGAAACGAAGATGCGACAGCAGTATGGGACTGCGTCCCCACCTGGGAGCCCACCGAGGGACCACTTCTGTTCAGCGCTCCTGAATTACGGGCGCTATCGCATCATCTCCTGAGATCACAACACAACGCACAAGCAAAGCACAGCAAACCCAGGATCTCTCCAGGGACCCACGGGTGCTGCGTGTCCACGTCCTGGGGGAAGCACAGCGTTGATTGTCCAAAGCCATCATTCAGCAGGGGTCAGGAGCCCAGCCCGAAGGCCTCTCTGCAATGCAGCATTTTCCCAATCAGAGCCAAGCACTAGCGAACTACAGAAAACCCACAAGCACTGCACATGTTTTTTCTGTTCCATTAAGTCAGCTGCTTTTGCAAAACAAAATCTTTAAAAGAACAAGAGTGCGGCCATCCACTCATCGCTGCTCTCTGGTGAACCACCTCCTTGCCTTGCCCTGGCAGGTACCAGGCTTCAGGCCAAATCCCAGTCAAAGGCAAAAGCCTGGAGAGCATCCATCACACTCCCAAACACACTGGGAAAGCAGAGGAGCAGGATTGTTGCGCAGTGCCCTGAAGCACATCCTCTGACAGGCCGCTACAGGCACCCACCGCCCAGCCCAGCCCTCCGCCTCTGCTCCGTCCCCGGGACCCTGTGTGGGAAGGTGAGCCAAGGGGAGCCCAGCTGGACCGGCAGCCACCCCCCACACAGTCCAACAGCCAGCGCTGCGGGGATGCCCCACTGCTCCCCGGGAACACGCCACATCTGCAGGCAGAGCGGCGGGCGGGGAACTGCAGGCACCAGAGCCCTCACACTTCACTAACAGCCAAACCGGCTCCTGGCGGTGAGAGCCAACTTCCTCCTATCACCAAGCAACAGCAGGGGCGGTCAGACACCGCGGAGGGTCCGGTTCTCAGCACCGATGTGGGTGCATCCCCGGAGGACTCCAGCTGCCCCAGTCCGCTGAACAGCTCTGTACGGTTGTACGACGGGTCAAAAGGAGAACTGGCTCCACCCCCATCTGATATCCATCCACATCTCCACCCACATCTGATGTCCATCCACATCTCCACCCACATCTGATATCCATCCACATCTGTCACGTCCAGCCTCACAGTAACGCAGTCTTGCTGCAAGTTCCGCTCACAAAATATGTCCATGTGTCCACATTCACCTTAAACTCTGGCACAGATACTGACACTGAAAATTTTGCAGATGCCAAGTGAAGAAGCTGTTGAATGCCACATATATTTGACCTTATTTTTAGGCTAATGCTCACTTATGGAAATGGAAACGTCACGCTAAGTTTTATTATCTTACAAAAATAAATGGAAAGCTAAGGGAAACAGACATCTCATTTTACGGAAGACATTTTAATTGAAGCATAACCTTACAGCTCCCCAAAGCTTAGGGAAGAAGGACATTTAATTCCTCAAATTGAATTTTTATGTTTAAAATAACATTAATCTGCAAGACAGGCAGCTGCTCCCCATGCTCAAAACCTTCACCATCACCACAGCCTAGCGATGACCACGGAGGGATCCGAACTGGCGTACCGTTTTATCCATGCTCCTGAGATCCTAGCTTTCAGGAGGAACCGATTCGGGAGAACCAGTCCTCTCTTGTTTCACAAGTAGCTGCCTGTACCGCACTGAGACAGTGAACAACAGATTGATGTCTCTCTCACATCCAGGTTTAACTGAGTAAAATAGGCAGAAAAGAACACTGTGATAAACATCAGCAGTATCTCAAAACTCACACCATGCAAACCAGAGTCGCTGGAGTCCCCTGAGCCACAGTGGTGGTTACAGATTGCTGCTGCAGTAAGCAACTCCCATTAATAAGAGCAGTGTTTCTAATCCACTGCGAAATAAAGTGAAATGAAAGGTGTCGTTAATTTGTCTTTCCAGTGCTGCCTTGCATCAGAATTATGACAGCGATACCATCACCCTCCAGCACGAAATGCTGTTTCCAACAATTCAAATACACTCAGACTAATTAAAAAACACAATGTGCTGAAAACCTCAGTACTTCAGTAACAGTGCTTTTTACTAACAGGTTGCAGCAGAAACATCAGCTATTTTTGAATTCAAGTTCTGAGACACTACTTAGATAAGAAACATTTAAAACAGTGGCGCAGTCCTGGTTCAACAGAAAAAAAAGTCCTGTTGGCTTCAAAGGAGCAGAACTGAGCCTAGGAAAGTTGCACTTCCTTCAGTCCTACAAAATTCGTACGAACTAACCTTGCTAAAATGCTTCTGAAAGAGCAAGCAAAACAGTCCCTGAACACACGACAGGCCTGAAGAGGAACGGCATCACGCACCCGCTGTGGAGATGGTGGGAGGAGCGGAGTGCCGAGCTGCAAGCAAGGGAGGTGTCCGTTCAGTGTCAGGACGCTCAGGAGCCAGGTCTGCTATCGCCAGGAAGAGGTGGCCCGGGGCGGCGGATCCCCAGCACTGTTCGGAGCGCGCTGGGCAAAGCAGCTGCCAGCAGGCCCGGGCGCCTCGCAGCAGAGGCCGGGCGGGACGGAGGAGGTCCCCTCCAATCTCCTCCCCTACAGCGAACTTCAGAGAGCTGCCGTACCGGAGGACTGCGGCGTGCTGCAGCACGGCATACGCGGACACTTCTCCACCCGCGCGAGCTCTCGACTGCAAAGCAGTAACCAAAAACAAAGAGCAGCAGGCTGGTCCAGCAGGGCAGGCACGAAGCTGGGAGCTGGGAAGCCGGAGCTGAGGCTGCAGGTTGTACGGAGCGGGCCAGAGCCCGTCACCCCTGCCCACGCAGCGGCTCTCGCCCCTCATCCTTCACCTGCTCCCGCTTTCCTGTGCAGGGCCGGTGCGAGGGCAAGGCTGGGCGAGGGCGAGCAGGGAGCCGGACACATGGCAGCAAAATACATACGCTGAAAATACATCACAAGGCGTGGTTGCCCATGAACTTTTACAACCTTGGTGACTCGTTCAACAGTGTTTTCAGGACAGATCAAGCTGGTGGAAGAAAGGGCAGGGTGGCACAGCACACGCAGGGCACAGTTACTCAAATACAGCTTATTGACGGCTTACAGTCACAGCATTTTGGAAGAATGCAGGATCAATACGTCAGCTAGCGCAGCCCACGAGAGGGTGCCGCTCACACAGACCACCAAAATCACAGCAGATAAAAAGTGGTTTTCATAATGCCATAAAGCATTTCAGTACAGGAGATATATGGGAGTCTTAAATCACCCAACAGCAAAACCCCACTCGAGTTTCTAAGAATTACAGCTGATTGGAGGGGGATTGAGGGTAGGAGCAGTTAGTGTACCCCGAATCAAGCACTGGGGTTTGGGCCCAGAGAGAAAGATGTGTTGGGCCATCAGATAGGAACGGGGGAACACCTGAAAGATGAGTTCACATTTTGTGTAGACAAACAAGGGGCCGTCCCAACCAAAAAGGCATCTCTAGGGTTTTAAAAGGGTTAATTTCACATAACTGAAGAAAATTTTACCAAACTAATTGGAACAGAAAATGTAGAGGAAAAAAAGAAGACTGAAAATAGACAGTTCTTTAAAAGGAATTCATTAGCAGGCTGAGAATTCATGTTTTTGCGAGAGGGCTGTTTTAACTAAACCCTTGGTGATCAGTAACCGTAGAGGTCAGACTAGATGTTCACAGTAAAATTTTCAAATTGTGATATAAGAAGCGTTATTTTTAAGTTATTCATGAAATAAGGAGAAATTGTTCATCTGTATTAGACAAAAGAAAAAAAAGACACTGAATAACATTTCCTTGGGTTGAACACTAAGTCTGGCCACTCAGCCCATTTGCACCCACGAGTCCTGCAAAGCTTGGGCTTGCCAGCACCCACCATGCAGCAACATTTCAGAAAACTGGAAGGAGGCCAGCGTGCCCCTTCTCCGAGGGCATGTGCTACACCCACAAGCAGGAAAGATACCTGGGGCAATGTGAATAACACTGGTAAGGCTTTTGTTGACTTCTCACTGGATAACAACCCGAACAAGAAATAAGGATTATACAGCTTCAACCCTGTCAACAATAGGTAGACTGAAAACTGGCAATAGATCTGAAAGAGGTTATTGGAGAACAAACATTAAGCAATCTTAATACACGCCCCCAGAGACCAGTTTCAGCCCCTGTGCTGGTCAACAGCTCGATCTAGAAACAGATACAAAATTGTCTGTCAGACCTTGCAGATCAGCCAAATAACAAAGACAACGCAGTCACGGAGCGTGACCCGGCTCCCTTGGCAGGGAGGGCCTGCTCAGGTAAGGTGGGCTGCGAAAACAAAGTCGTACATCTAGGAACAAGGCACGCAAACGCTTCTGTCGGGGATGCCAGCCTGTATCTGGGGCTGCACTGAACTCTGACGCTGCAAGGGATGCAGAGGTCAGGGCAGATAAACAACTCGGCAAAAGACTAGGGACGAGAGGGCTAATGCAATTATGAGATGTATAGAAAGAGAAACAGAGCCAGAGTTTGGAGGAGATTTTTATCTCTATGTCCTGAAAGTATGTGTACAGCGTAGTGTTTTAAAATGTTCAAATTCTACAGCACACTTTGAAAAGAGACTGGAAAGGCTGTTTTAGACTGGAGAAAAAATTCTCAGTGAGGGACTTGAAAAGCTTCATCTGTTTAGTTTATCAAAATGTAGATTCAGAGGCGATGGTTCTCAGCGTGTTCAAGGCAAAAAAGCGGAGGTACTAACAAACCCTTTAAGAGAGAAAGCTTTAGCCATAAACTGCTCAAAACCAAAGTCAGATAAAATCAAGGAAGTAACAGAGTACGACTTTTCTTAACAGTAAAGGTAATTAACCTTTAGTCTCATAAAGGTACGAGCAGTGCAAAGCAGAAGTAGTGAATTCTCAGTGGTATAAACATTTAAATTAAAACTGGATACCTGCATAGATGATTTGCTTCAGGTAAATGCAAGTTTCTGGGTCTGGGTGAAACGGCACGGTTTATTCTAAGAGCTCTGACAGGATCATCTTCCAGTTTTTAACTCCACAGATTTATACCAACACAGGAAAAGAACAGCATAATCTATCACTGCCCGTAACACCTGCATAACTCCCCTTTGCTGAGGTAAGCGCGACAGATTATAAACCATTCTTGTATTGGAAATGTCAAAAGCATTCAGAAGGTAAGGCAAACCAAAGCTCCGGCCTGCCCTGGCCACCCAGGCAACTTACTCAGAGATGTGCACGAAGATGTCGGGCCCTCCATCTGCAGGGGTAATGAAGCCATGGCCTTTGGAGCGACAGAAGCATTTACAGACGCCTTTGTAGATGGGACCCTCCGAGGCTCTCACGGTGCTGCAGAAGAAAGCACAAAGAGAGCGGTTCGCTGCTGAGCACGGATGCGACAGCTTCCAGGTGTCTCAGCCAGAGCACCTGAAGCAACGGACACCAGGGTCCAAAGACCCGCTCCTAGTGAGCACATCCTCTGCAGCAACTGCTTAACACTCAGCTTCACATGCTGCGCGTGCTTTGCCTGTCACCTCTTCAAGGGAGAGAGAGATGATGAAGACGTCCATCAGCTGCCATCTTGAATCCATCTGCTGCATCAGCCTGCCCAATTTTCTTTCAGACTCTACACTAAACGTAAGCATCTTACGCCTTTCCCGAGTTTTGCGTACCGGCATGCACCCAGGTGCTGTACGTGCCTTCCCAAATTAAACAGTAAGCGCGTACATGTAATATTGAGAGCATGCAGTGCACAAAGACACGTATAAATGTGCACACACGTATGCATACACACATACACACACCCCTTCTGCACGCATGCCTATCACTATTCCTGCCAGACTAGGATCCGGTGAAGTCAGTATTTCACCCTCAGATGACTCCAGCAGGCTACAAAGCCTGAACTGGGATCTGGGACGCACACCACCAAGGCCGATCTCCTCCCCTGGCATGGGACCTGTATTTTAAAACAAGACAGATTCGAAGACAAACTTTTCGGATGACTTACTGCCATCAAGAAAAATGACTTGCATGAACTATGACCCATCCTGAAAGCTGCGTGATTAAATACTCGTCCCTGTCAAAAATGCCGAGCTGAATCTCCAGGGATCCAAACTCGCTCAAATGCTTTCATTAACGAAGCCATCTTCTAGACATCTTCATGGGGTTTAAACAGAGGCGTTACTAGATCAGGACCTGCCCACGCCATGACTACCCAGTAGGTTGCTTCCATGTTAGAAGAGGATTTTGGTACGACTCTTCACACGCAGTAAGTGGTTGTGCTGCCATTTGGTTACATGCATCATGGCAATTTTGACATCACTTTCCCAAAGCTCAAAGTTTACTGAAGTCTAAATAAGATCACTAAAAAAATGTGGTAACAGCTCTGCTCCTTAAATCAAACTAACAGTAAAGAAATACAGCTGAAAGTGTTAAAGAAAGAAGAAATCTTCATTAAATACCTTCATTTCCAGCTCTGTAAAGCTGTGGATGCAGCTGACCCCAGAAGTGCTTGTTACACAGAAAAGCACTCGCTGCCCTGAATAACCCATTAAGTTCAACGGCGTCTTTCAAGGAGATAAAGAACTGGGGGGGAGAAGGCCCCACATTTGCCATGAACCAAAATTAAATAACCCCACTCAATAATAAACCACTGCCTGTCACATTCGTCTTTTCCACACAACTGTGGGGCTAGAGCTCACCTAAAGCTCCTCTTGTTTAAAGAGGGCAATAAAAAAAATATTAAAAAAAAAAGCTATTTTGATTTTCAGGGCAAACAAATACAGCAAGATTCTCACACTAATTAATGATTAAAGAACTGTGGAAGCCAAATAACAAATTCTTTAGTTTTGCAAGAACCAGACTAGGATTAACAGCTGAGAAGAATTACAAAGAGTTCATTATTGACACAGCACTGAGGCAAGCTAGCTTGGAATTGTTTTTCAAGGGCAATCCCCATTATCAAGTCAATTATGTTCCTCTTAGCAACCTACTCCCATCACAAAGTTCAGGGCATTTGAACGCTTTTGGAACTGACAACATATAAATTTTTCTGCTGCTGTTCTTTTTCACCTCATTTGGAATACAGAAGTAATAACATGAAGCATCACTGAGATTGATGCTATTTAAATCTGCACGAGTAACACTGCAAGAAGCAGTAAGGAAAAAGCATGGCACTAGATGAAGCAGCACAAAATAGGCTAGCTGCGGGTTTGAGACCTTTCTTCCCAGTGTTTCCCCTGGCATTGCCAGGCCTCCCTTACACAGAAGTAATGGCAAGACTGGCAGAGGTGCAATGGATTGTCCGCAGCCTCACGTCATACCCTCACACCCTGGTTCAAAGGCCACGAGATTAACAAAGCAGCCCGCATCGCCTTCTGCAGGTCAGCACCTAGTCGGGAGACCCGTGACAGGCACTGGGCATTTTTTACAACAGCCAAACCTCGCACCACCAACATCTGCTGCTGCACTGCGGAGCAGTCCCCTCCGGGCAGGGGGTCCCAGGAGCCTGCACGCACCCCAGGGCCGCAGGAAAGCTCAGGGAGAGAAAGCTCTGCTGTAGCATCGCTGCCTCAAATAACTACCAACAGCAACAAACCTCACCTCATTTTATGGAAAATCTCGTATAATCTTACACAATCAAAGAGATCAGGGTTCATACCTTGAAAACCAACATATTCTTTTACAGGTCTGTTCGAGCAATCCTAAGATGGAGGTATGAAAGCTGAACAGGAGCAGGAAACAAGCCCTCTGAAACGTGACAGGGGCATGGACCATCCCTAAAACATAACCTGTCTGATGGCAGCATAGGTGTCAGCAGTGAAAGCAGGAAAATCTCCAGCGAGGTCTAGGCCAGTGTGACGAGAGGCCATGCCAGAGGAGGAGGTGGAGCTGATGAAGAAACATGAACAGGAAATGGTCCCGAGAGCCACAGCCCCTTGTCTGAGGTGAAGAAAAGCTTCAGACAAGAAACGCGTTTTTGAAAAACCTCAGTGTATTTTCCCCTCCCTGTAAAACCCTGGTCTTAAAGAATGGAAAAGGCTTTGAACACCCTTTATGCAAACAGAGCACGGAGAAACTGCAGGCTATTTGGACTAAAAGCCTGGTGGCACCAGAATTTATGGGAGAAGAGATAAAATACCAAAGCATCTTCCAGACACAACCGTCCCCCCCGACCCCCTTCACCTCGATCGTTGTGCCCAGCGGCAACCGTTGGGTTGTGCCTAGGACACGCAGGGTTCCCAGTACTCACGCTGAAAACGTCCTGGTCCTTCGGGTGGGCAGCGGGCTGGGGATGAGGTACCCTCTCATGGGCGATGGGGAGCGGTCTCTCACCCTGCGGTTTTCAGGCAGATGGAGGGAACTGGGTGAGGGTGGAGAGGTGGGGGACTGCTGCGACGCGGATGAAGCGGGCTCAGAAGACATTCCTGATGCCTGAGAAAAACCTGGAGAGAGAAGAGATCTGACTTAGCCCAAAATGGGAATTGTCCTAAAAGTCACAAATCCTTCGGCTGATGATTCTGTAAGAATATGACTCACTTCCTGTAGATGCGCACGCGGACACGGTTGCACCAAAATCTCCTGCGCTGTGTCAGTGAGTGCACTTTTTAAAGTTTATTTTTAAATCTCACAGCTTTTGTAAGCTGCAGTACGAAGCTCCACTGAAAACAGGTTACTCCACAACTACCACGTGTTTGCTTACTGCTGCCTCACTCACAGGCAGTGGCTCCTGAAGCAGAGCTCAGCCGCAACACCGGGCATCGGCGTGCCCCACACAGCTCCTGGACGGATGGGGTTTGACCACTGCCAGCACACAGGAGCCTCCAGCACCTGCACACAAGCGCGCACTACAAAACAGAAATCGAAGAAGAAGAATGGCTGCAATAAAGGCTGCACCTCGACTGCTGGAGGTTAGTTCTGCTGTGCAAGCGCCGGTGCTAACTTTGTTGCTGCTGCTGAGCTGTTAGCACAGTTCTGTCAGAGCTCACACCACCTTCACCTTGACTGCAAGCAGAAACTCACACCAGTGCTCCCCAATTCACCTCAGAGGGAGGCAGGCAGTTGATTTTCTCTGCCAAGGCCAGGAGCACAGACAAAGCCAGGTGACCTGTCCTGCCTGCCCCTCTACCCCTTCGGCAGTCCTGAGCCTGCCACCGTCCTCCAGCAGCTAGGAAGCCGGCAGCCTGTACCTGCCCTCAGACCCCCCGCAGCCCACCTCAGAGCTGCTCTTGTTCACGTCCTGCAGCCGAGGAGGGAGCCGGGCCCGTTCGCAGCACACCAGCAGCAACACGCGTCTCGTCACACAACAAGCAGAACGCACAGAACCCGTGGAAACAGAAGGACTGACAAGACTGATAGGAGACAGCTGCCCTTCTACACACATGAGCACAAGGCTTACAGGGGCAGCAGGGACAGAAAGAAAACAGTCAGCACTGCTCCAGTGTTGCTGTGCACGTCCCCGTCCGCACTGGAAGAGGAACAAGCTGTGCAAATTAACCAAATTAACCAATAATCCACCACACTCTTAATAAAAGCTCAAAATATCTGGTCGAGTTAGCAAAAAAGTGTGGTGATCTGGGTCAAGAAAATCTCATGAAGGCAAGAAAAGCCGCCTTTAAGGCCAATAGGTTCCTTGAACTGAAATCTCTCCCACCCACTCTGCACCCTCCGTTTGACACCCACGCTCCCCAGCCCATGAATTATGGAGTGGATCCTTCACACGACATCTGAGAGATGCAGCCTTCTTGTCAGTGACAAACTCCCATTATTTCTTCCCGAAACTAAGGGCTAAAATTAAAAAAGGCCTCTTAAGAATGAAGTCACCAGGAAACAAAGGCTTTTGTGTTTCATCGCTCAGGGTGCTGAGAAGGTGGAAGTGGATAGTCATGTTCCCTCGTGCACCAGCTTGAGCTTTCCACACTGTTCTCAGAAGCAACCACTCCACTGAAAACAAAGCCACAGCTTTACGGACGGTGTTGCAGACGGGGATAGCGTTTGCCACCCAGGAGCTAACGCCCTGCCCTGCGTCACGGCACAGCGTGCAGCTGAGACCCAGGCAACACCACAGGGATGGGATTTTCCAGGCTTCCTCCTCCTCCAAGAGACCTGCTGCGCTGGCCGGTACTGGGGAAGTCTCCTCGGATTTTGAAAGACCTCACCTTTGGGTGCCTTGCTTTCAAGGAATGCATGTTTGACATAGCAGGACTACTATAAGTCACAGGGAAAATAAGAGTGAACAATTAAAACCTCCCTCTGATAACGCAGCACACACGGCCTGGCCTTCGCACGAGTGAAAACGCAGCTTTCAGAACCGCACGCTTTCTCTCCCAGCCTAAAGACAAACCAGCCCGTCAGGTGACCAGCCAAACGCAGAGCTGTTCACCCATCCACAGCAATGCAGGAGAGCCAACCGCAAAGTACCGCCTGTACCCTGCCTCAAACAAGGGCAGAGAGGCAGGAGAGCTTTCCCTCCTTTAAAACACAGATGAACCACAAAAACATTTACAAAGAAGGCCAAATGAAGTTAGAAGTGGGCTAGCGTACGCTATTGCTCCCATCTACGTTATTTTTGTGCCTTCTGCTCTGTAAACATAAAATAAAACAGTGATGTAGAACATTCAGTGCCATTTCGCCGTACAAATACCCTTTTTGTTCTCTGCCCACGGCCAAAGCAGATGAATGGCCTCGGCTCTCAGAATTTCTATTACACAAGCCCTAAGGCGTGATCAGAGCTCCGCGAGAGCTGACACGCAAAAGCGGGCGGCTGGAGGCAGCCAGGAGCAGCCGCGCTCGCTGCAGCGAGGAGGGGATGCGAGCGAGCAGCAACAGGCAGCCTGCGGCTACGCTACCGCTCAGCAGCAGACTACCGCGGCATGCACCTTGTGTCGCTGCAGGTGCAAGTGCACTGGCACGTCCCTCTGCCTCTCGGGCTTCTCCGACAATCGTAAAAATCGGATGCAACGAAAAGGATCGGACACAGAATTGCCAAGCTCTACTGCATGCGCCACAACAGCGGGACCACAGCTCCTGCGATCCTGCGCTCGGCTTGCTCCGCGCAGAGGATCACTCCAGCCAGACCTCTGGATGCCACAGGTGGGGTTCAGCCATGCCAGTTTGCTGTGGTGCACCCACTGCCTTGCTGCTGCTCGAAACGGAAGGAACTCATCCCCACGGGCAGCACTCCTGGAGCAGCACAAGCGCTTTCCCACCCGTCTGCGCAGCGAGGCAGCCCGGGGCAGGCAGCCCACACAAACGCTCGGACTGAAACCCCATGCCCCCAGCCCTCCCGGCCTTCCTCTTCACGCAAGCTCTGCCTTCAGATGCAGCTACCAGCCATCTTCCAAGCTGCTTTTCAGGCATCATCCTGGGTTCTGAAGCGACCCTCTGCAAATCAAGAATCGCCCCTGCGACTCAACCAGCGCCCTCTCAGCAGCCACGAGTACCTTCCCCCATCTGCGAGCAGCTGAACGAACCCACCTTCTCACACCTCTCGCGAGCCCACCACCTCCCACCCTGCTCCCACAGTTCTCCCCTGTCCCTCCAGTCCAGCTACCACCCTCGGTGAGGCGAGCAGCACACGGACCCCAGCCAGCACTGATGGAGCGCCACGTGCCAGCTCCCCACGAGCCTCCTGCCTGCCGTGCCTTGCGAAGAGCTGCAAATCACAGCTGCCAACAGCCCAGTGGCGTGAGACTCCTGCTACGGCAGGGACGAGGGACAGTCCAGACAGCATCCCTCTCCTGCTTCAGCCAGCAGAACATTTGCCTTGGGGTGTTTGCAGAACGAATGTAACATGATGCAAGGTGGTGGGATTTCCAGGCTCTTTAGGAAACTCCAACCATGTCACACCTTACCCTTACGTCTGCCCATGTTTAACCACGCATCATTTATCTTTCACCAACAGGATTTTTTAATATTTTTTTCAGACTGTAGGTATGCACCAAACAAAAACATAAATAAATCACAGAAGCGTCATGGAAACAACAGACTAATTTAAAATTTCAAAGCAAAAATGTACTTTTTTTTTTTTTTTACACCACGCATTTTTTTTTTCAGAACAATTGGCCAACATGTACACAAAGAAACCCTAAAATGCTGTCTGTGACAGGTGAGCTACAAAGCACAGAGTGCAAAACATGGAGAAATTTCTGAAATTCTCCACATAATACTACCAAAAAAATCTGTTGACGTAATTAAGCTTGGAGGTACGTAAGTGCCACTGTCACTTCTCTATAGATCTATACATTCATTCTCTATTCTCCTGTAAGTCCACCCCACACCTCTCAAAATACCCTAAAAATCGCAGTTTGGGCAAGTTATCCATTCTGGCCAGCACAACACTACCATGGAAATCTAGTCTCACTTTTAATGAAAGGAAATGCCTGGAAAAAAGTCAGAACAGCTAGGGCAGGGTGCGAGACTCCAGGAAACCTCTGGCTATGAACAGTTTCTTTTTCACCCAACAGAGAGCCCAACAGCTCCAGCGGACACAGAGCTCATCCCCGGGAAGCCTCGCGCTGTGCACCTCCGTGCTCCCGCACAGAGAAAACGCTCTTTCCAGCCTCCTCAGCCAGCGTGGTTTCCAGCTGGAGGAGCTGCTTTCGGGTGGCACCACGAGGGTCTATCAGCAGGACAGCAGTGACCGCACGTGCCTGGAACACCAGGCCTCTCCTCAAGGAGAGAGCAAGGTTTCTGTGCCCCAGGAGCTGCCGCTTTCAGCTGGGTTTTGCTGGAAGCTGCTCTTTCATTTCAGCCTCTGAGAGGAATGTGGACATCTGAAAGTTTGTTTGTTTTCTGGGCTTTCCTTGGATTTAGAAACTACATCAAGAATCTTTTTAAGTGACTCACTCTTTAATGTCCTGGTTTCCAAATTTATTCTACACAGCTGCATTTCTTCCCTTCTGTAAGGAACTCATGCAGACAAACCCCTGAGCTTTGCCTGCTCTTCTGCTGACGGCTCCCAGCTCTTCTCAGTGAGAGAAAAATCACAGCTCGATGGCACACGGTGAGCGCCGCGGAAACCGATTCTGCTCCAGAGCACCCTTCGCCAGCAGCACGTCCCCTGCTCTCACCTACTGCAGAGGGAAGGCAGCGGGACCCTCTGCTCCTCGCACCACCCTGCCCTGATGCAGGGGGGAGCTGGGAGTGCTCGGCTCCCGCAGGTGCCCCCAGTTCTTCTCCAGCAGCTCCCCGGCCACAGCACGGCTCCCACCTGCAGTGTCTTTCAGAGCACGTTCTGGCACTCGGGCCCTGGTGCACGCCAGGCTCCCGGCGCCGCAGGGCGTCACAGCGCTCCCCCTGCGTCACAGCCACGCGCTTCCAAAACGCACACAATTACAAAACAGCTGCTTCAAAAAGCTTCCCCTTCCAGCTTAGTTTGCATGACTAACTTTCCACAATTAAGACTGGTATTTCAATTAGCACTGAAACTCCGAGGAGTGGCAACATTCGCGTAAGGTGTCAACACAAAGGCTTACGGTGTAAGCGTAACGCTCTCAGAGGCTGCGGAGGCGTGCCCACGCACTGCAGTGGCTTGGCAGTTAATGGAGACCAGGGCATTGCCCTACCATCCCATGCCCAATAAAAGCCTAATTATGTCAACAAAATACAACAAGAAAAAAATCCTATTGCTTGTCTGTGCATACAAATTAATTTGGATTAAAATAGAGTTGAGTTGAAGCAGCACCAGCTATTTCCAAGCATTCTCAGCGAGCACCTTCCCCCCAACCTCTGTGGCTGCCCTCCTGCTCCTCCAGCAAGCACCTTGCTGGGTCTGAAAGCCACGCTGCCCGCGCCGCCCAAACCAGCCCCGCACAGCAGTGACCACAGACAGGGCTGGCAGGGGAACCAAGTCACCAGCAGCCCACGCAGTACAGCACTGAAGATGAGGACTTCTCACAGTCCCGTACGTCCCACTCTCACCTCAGCCGCCAGATGCATGCCGGTTAAGGAGCAGAGTGGATGGCTACATTAGGTGCGTGTTTCAACTGGTTTATAGTTATACTGATGGATACATGGTGATAACCTGGGGCTCATGTTCTCACAGATCAAGATACTCTCTCGCTGGAAATCCAATATTTGTTGTGACTGACGCTGCAATCCTCTCAATTGCCCAGAACAGAGCTGCGCAGGGTCCTTCACTTGCAAGCAAACGCAGGTGGCCATACCTGGCTGCGGCGTGCCGGCTGCCACAGGTGACAGCGCTCACTAGGATTCGCCTAAAGGGAGCGAGCGCACGGTAATACAAGGAGGACCATACTCACCCTACACCTTGTCACACAGCACCTCTGTGGGAGCAGAGCGCAGCAGCACCCAGCAGCAAGGCAACTTCCTCGGAACGATGCCGGGCAGCGGCGGCTGAGTGGGAACAGCACAAAGCTGTCCCCAGACCAGCACACCTCCCCCACGCCCTCCGACAGCACAAGGCCAAGGCTCCACCCTGCTTACAACAGCTCGCTCACCGGATGCTTTCTGTTTAAAGAACAGATTAAAGGAGATGGAAAACTCTCCCAAGCTCACAGCCAGCCCGGACAAGGAACAGCAGGTCCCAGGCAAGCACCCTCCTCCAGGAGCAGTTCTCAAGCAAGGATGAAGATGATGGTGATAATTAGTGCACGCTAATCAGGTGTGAGCATTGCCCAGTGGCTTAAGCTCCTGTGCACGTAAATCATTGGCCAATATCACAAGTATTTCAATGACCATCACCTGCAACGCTGTTCACTTTGCTCTGGTTACCTCTCACACAAACTACAAAGCCCACAGCAAGGCAGGGGCGGCATGAAGCTGGGGGATTCTCCTGAGCACCCGCCGTGCCCACGCTATCCAGGCCGCAGGCACAAGGCCGTGAGAACAGTATGAGAAGGGCATGGAAACAGCAATGGAAAAACGCTGTCGCAGCGGCGCTGGGAAGCCCTGCCTCCCCAGCCGGGGTGCAGTCTGCGGTGCCGTGACGAGCGGGCCCACAGCACTGCCCAGGCTACGGCTGGAGCCGTCGGCGCTGCACTCTGCACTAGAGCTGCCGTCTGCACAGCATGCGCCTGTCCTGGGCACCGCAACCTGTGTGACCGGACCCAAAACGTAAGCCTGTGGTACGTCAGAAGACTGTGTGTACAGCTTCGTTTCCTCGCTCGCGGAACCCACAGGTTACAGAGCCCCGTGCCTGGAGTAAGCCTGGGCGACAGACCTGCCCACCAGCCCTTGCATGGCCTGCACCAGGGCAGGACACAGCAGCCTCTCGCCAACCACATGTGGTGGGACCAGGCAGGAGACGTCACAGCGGGGACAAGCTGTGACACCCATCCACGTGCCACTGGGGCAGCCAGCGGCCCAGCCCGGTGCCTGTCCGAGGCAGGGCTGCAGGCAGACTGTGAACCATCGCTCCTGGACTAGCAAGACCACAACGCTGAGTCCACACAAGCCCGGGGTGTGCTGCCCGGCGTCTTGCCTTGCTCTCAGCTTGCTGGATGCTGTCTGCATGAACCGCCAGGCTACAAACGCAGCTGTTTCTGCAGCAGCACTGTGACCCTCTGTCGCAGCGCTGCCCAGCTGCTTGCAAACCCACTGCCAGCAACAGCCGCGCTGCCAGCACGGCAGCAGCAGCACACACACCAACTCCCAAAGCCCTGCTCCAAGCGCTCCTTCCCTGGAGCCAAGCACACAACACATCACCACCAGCAGCAGTGCTGGCTTCCCCAGATGTGAGTTAGTCTTCATATGCCCCAGGGACAGGGAAGTGTGAAGGGACACCATAAGAGGACTTCTGCAGTGAAATGGGTGAAGATCAGGATGACTTTACTCCTTCTGATGCTGGCAGCCAGATGTGGCTGCCCAGGACAGAGTTAAGTATGAGGTGAGTACACAGTGGTGCTTACCCTCAACATCTTTCCAGCATCCTGGATGTATGGTTTAAATAAATACCAAACTAAAGGTCACATAGTTGTATTTAATAACCTCCCATGAGTTTTTCCAGACCGTTCATGAGCTCATATAATCTTTTAGCACCACAGTATCCTGAGGCAAGAAGTCCCACAGCTTTCTGCGAAGAAAACCATCTCCTTTTAGTGGACAGTGAGGAGCAGCCCGTTTTACAGAGACATTAAGAAAGGACAGTGAGATCAAAAGACAGAACATATAGCAAATAAGGTAAGAAAAGGAAAGGGAAGGGCATAATATGCAAGGGACCAAATGTGAAAGCAGCGTTAGCTCAGAGGAACACACAGCGGAGGGTGCAGGCTCATTTGTAAATCAAACCTTATGTTTTCTACCACAAGTGACATAAATGGGCTAAAACGCAAGACAAGATACAAACTTCTTCCTGGGGTTCTCCCCCCTTTATTAAATTGCTAAGTACAAAAGAGAAACCTTATGCCTTTTTAAAACACATCTTCATATTTCTAAATCACTCCCCTGATCTGTCACTTCAATGGCTGCCATTTCTCTTTCTGAAACAACAAACCCTACTAGCATCAAATATTTCTAAAGATTTAGCTCGTCAAGAAGTTGTCTGGCTTTGGCCAGAAACAGATATTCTCTGTTGGATGTTTTATGGTCTCCAGCAGAGCCATGGCACTGATCACGCCAGGCTCCTGCTCCCCTCATCACACCTCCCTTCGCCAAGGCTGGGAACTGTTCCTGGACAGCAGCGGCAAGGCATAACGCACCTCATCCTACTCCTGCTAAACAGGCTCAATCGCAGTAAGCTGACGTGTTTCCCAGATGAAGTACAATGTACGGCTGAACAGGGAACAGGCTGTCTCTTCCAGCACTTGCTCTCGAGCTCTGCAGCTCGGCTCTTCCTTCAGCGCTTTTACAAGCCCAAAGCTCTCCCTTTGCCATTACTTCCACGCTGGCACACCCCATGTGAATTTATTCCAGGACTTACTTCATTTTGGCAGAAAATATTTACACCAAAACATGAGAAATATCTTACGTGTCTTGTGTCTAAGCATCTTAGGGCTCATCTGCAAGGCAGATGGGCTTGTACAGTGTCATACTGTTCTAAAGAACAGTTACACATACGTAAATCCCCAGGCACTGCTGAAAACTTCTCCCTGTTTCAGCCTCCACTCGCATCACAAAACTTCCGCCACGATTATGGATAAGTTTGTTCATGTGCAACTTTAAGCCTCTTAAGGCTACTGAAATCCCCTGAAATATTAATGTGGCTCAAGTGTTACTCAGAACAATTAGTTCACTGTGCTTCCTCCCTAATCAACATTTAAAACAGGGGAAAACAGTTCACATTACAGAGATCTATAACCACAGCAATTTAGGAGGCATACAAGTATGGGCAAAGGAAAAAAAACAATCCTCTGAGGAGATTTCATCTGCCAGCGTTACAGCAAGAGGCAGATGGCATGGTGCAGAGTCAGAGGCCACCCACAAATAACCTGATCCTCACACGCGTACCGTAAGGCACCCACAGACCCCAGACGCCTTTTTGCCAGGCCCGGCTCTATTTCCTGGCTGTCCCAACGCACAGGCCATCTCCCAGGCTCACCGCCTGGCACCTCCTACACACATTTTTTAAGCACTCTAGTCTAATAACCTGAGTATATTTCAAATAGATCTCTCTGAAATCAATTGAACAAAAGGTTTGTGATTGAGATGTCATTACGAGCCTGCATCAATACCAGTTAATGACCGACAGATACACAATTTACTGAAATACTTCAGGAGACAGAATATCCTCTGTATCTGACAGAAGCACGAAGAGAATTCTCACTTTCTCTTGAGCAACACAGAAATGCTCTTGATTTCCATTAAAGCCTCCTCCTGCCCTACCCTGTCCCGGTTTCCTACCTGCATCCTGCTTCCCAGGCTCCAGCGGCACGACTGCTCCCTACGCAAGCGGCTGCACCCACAATAGGTTTTTCTACCGCAGCAAAGTTTTAAAACTACATTCCACCCGCATGCAAAGTTAGCATCTGGCTTCCTCACTCCAACCAAGGTGGCTTGAGGAAACACGTATTCGGGCTGTGCTAATCGACAGAGCACTCAGAAGCGTAGAAATGCACGCTCCATTGAGTCAAATAAACGGGAACGTTTTTAGACACACACACTTAAGACAGGAAATAAGATGACACACCTAAATTTTAATGGAGAAAGTTCATATATATATATATATTTTTACAGATCACTGTCTCATTTAACAATTGCATTTTTTTTCTTCTTCCCTCTACCGTATTTCTCAACCCAATTTACAGTGTATCTCGCCATGCTGTACGCAAGCCTGTGCTTGCGACCCAGAGAACCCCCTCAGCGTCCTCGTCTCTGAAGCGGAGGGAACAACCTCCTCTGCAGCAGTGTGCAAGGACCAGCCGTGCCCGTACCTTTGGATACGGAACCCTGCCCCGCAGCACGCTGTAAGGCTGACAACAGCCAGCCTTGGTTCCCTGCTCCCATCCAGGCTGGATCGTACCTCTGGAGAGGAACGAGCCCTGGAAGCAGACTTCTCGCCAGCCAGCTTAGCAGAGGGAGGTAGTGCTCACTCGCTCTCTCTGCCAGCGGGTCGCCGTGCTGAGCCTTCGCAGCCCGCGCCTCGGCTGCGGCACGGCTTCGTTAGTGCTGGGCCCGTCCCTGCACTCCACACCTGCCCCACAGCAGCTAGCGGGACGCAGCACACCCACTACCACGGTGCCTGCCCCACGACCAAGCCACCTCCCTGCCAGACGCTCCATGCTGCGGCCGGTGAAGAGGAGACTGAGGCAATGGACCTTCGCGCCCCGCATTCGCGAGTGCTGCTCACAAGCAAAAGCCATACTGACGCTCCACTGGAAGGCAAGTGCTTCATCAACACTACAGCATCAATGGGTAGTTCTTGACTCGCCAGCTGAAATTCTATTTGTTTAACTGAAGTTTATAGGACAAGCACTACGTAAATACACACCTTGCACCAATCTGTTTTTTCTTACATAACCAAACTACTTGCAAAACAGAGACTACATAAGCAAACATACAGCACCAACCTACCTGCAAAACAGAAACATTTCCATGTTACCTCACATCTCACCAGACCTCTCCTTCGCTCAGACTGGGCAGCACAGCTGTCCCCACTGCGAGCTGCTGCTTTAGCCAGATCTGCGTGGTCTCCTGCACCGACAGACAGCTCATCCCTACACGGTGTAACCAAACCTGTGACTGCATGAACAGCAACTGCCAAGGCACGCACCCGCAGCTCACAGCCTCCAGAACTGCTTCAGGGACGGCAGGCACTTCGGTAAACACCCCGAACCCTCTGGAAATCGCACGCTACACAAACCCTCCACCACATCCTCTTGGCCTGTTTATTTTCCAGTTTGGAAAACATCACTGATGCTACACTTTACGCTTCCTGGAACAAAAATTCTTTTTAGTCTCAAAACTGGCTTACAATACCAACAGTCCAGCAAGTCTACTGTAGGCAACACACCAATCTTAGCTGACTAACCAGAAAATGGACCTGCGGGGAGTCTGATTGCTTTCCCCAGTTACCACGTGTGCACAAACTAGTCTTTCCTGCTCAGCACATCCACTTTCTGCGTTCAGAGCCAGCTGAATGGCAAAAGGAATCGTATTGTGCTTTCCTGGCTGCAAATCCGCAGCGCCAGCACAGGCACGTGCGCGAGGCTGCATTTCGTGACTACTTACACGTCAACAGAACTATTTACCAGGCTGTGATTTGGAGAGCCGTGGCTCCAGCGATGTGCTGGAAGTGTACAGAACAGGACAGAGCTGTGCAGAATCACAGAGGCTGTCGCTGTTATTTATGCCTACCGAATCAATGCTCAAAAGCCAACACAGACCAAACCAAGGGAACAGGCAACGTAAGCTTCTCAGGGAAGGTAAAAATCAGCTGTTACAGCTGAAAAAAAGCAGATGCATCTTAAGGCATCTGTGTTCTTCAGGTATAAAGCTAAAAATCAATATAGAAGCACATGTTTAATAGAAAATCATACTGAGCATTGTAGGACAGCAGTCACCACCCCAAAACAGCTGTATCTACTTCAACTGCAAACTCAGCGGGAACGGGACACACAAGCAGAGCAGCCACCACACACAGCAATGGCGGTGAGCATCTTTATGACAGATTATTTTGATTCAATTCACCTGTTCGGTTACGCGACTTTAAGAAGCCAACATTCTCCAGATTTGCTCTCTGGGAGCTGGCAGCAGCCTCCCCCGTGCTCACAGCCACACACCAGCAGAACACCAGGGTAACCAGACCTATCGACTAGCTCCAGGCCTCCTGCACCAGGCCTGGGGCGAGGAGCCACGAAAACAGCCAAACCTAGCAAACCGTATGCACCGAGGGCAGGGTGTGGGCGAACAGGGGCTCCGACAGCCAGCTGGCAGCCTTGACTAGGATGGACGAAACCCGAATGCAAGCTGGGTTCTGCCCACTATGCACCCCCCGAGCAGCCCAGCTGGGAACGAGCCCCACGCACACACCGCAGAACACGCCAGGGATGGGGATCCACCTTCAACGCACCCTCTCCCGCAGGGCTCTCGGGGGAAGCTTCTTCATATGTCCAAGGCTCGCAGCCAACACCCGACCCTGCGAGCTGCGACCCACAGACTCTCCTGCCAAAAGCAGGCAGGCGTCCCGCTTGCAGCCGGGAGGGAAGGGCTGCTGGGGTGCTCCTTCCTACAGCAGCCCCACACACACAGCACTGGGGTGCAGTCCTGCCCGCGAGGGCGTAACACAGCGCACAAAGGGCCTGTACAGGAGTGACACGAAGCTGGAACAGACCCACAACCAAGAGAGATTCGAGCTCAGCGAGAAAACAAAGGCAGGGATACGTGTAACCATGCCTTTGTTATTTTTATCTAGACCAATGTTTTGGACCAAAGCTGGTGTTGCACATCTAAGACTCCTCAGATAAGCTTGCACGTCTGCCTGCCTCAGGAGCAAGCTGCCAGTGCAGAACAAGTTGTGTCACGGGGCTGGGAAACCAGGTGCATGCACATCTGGTGTGTTCACCCTGGTCTTGGTGGCCAGGAGATCCCGGGCTGCACAGCTGCATGTCGGTGGGCTCCCAGAGAGAGTTCACCCTCAGGATTCGAGCCAGGGAAGAGGCACCGCTGCTGCCCAGCCACACTAAGCTGTTCAAGAACAAATTCAGATCGGGTCCCGGACCCCAGTCACAGCAGCCTAGCCAGCGTCCAGCAAAACCACTTTTCTGCCCAGGGGCTGGTACAAATGCCACGGCAGCTCTGCACTACTCTTGTTTCCCACTTTATTCCTCTGGGACGATTTTCAAGAGGGGTTTGTTTACATGAAAAGCCTGAGGGACAGCAGGGTGGGAAAGGTCAGCATGTGAAAATCTGATGGTGCAGGCAGCAGCATGCTGACACCGTGGCCCCGGGATGCTGCTGGCAGTGCCTGTGCCACAGCTCGGCCGGATCCAGCCTGGCCTGGCTCCAGCAGTGACCTCCTTTCCCGACGTCCCTGCCACGGTGGATAAAAGACACTGCAGCACATCGCTTGTTCCCAGGGAGAGAGGGGAGAGAGGCCTTTCTTGCCTAAACCCGGTACTGGCGAGCGAAAAGTGAAAACAAAATTTAAAAAAAGTAACCTATCAGAAGACAGTGGAGCTGCACAGGTACGTATATAAATATACATTTTTTATCCTCTAGAACATCTGTTCTGAACATCCATGAGAACAATCTTTAGGACTCTGCCAGAGTTCCTGGGACAGGGAAAAGCAGCCTTTCTGCATGGAAACAAAGCGCATGTTTATTCAGAAACTGAGACTTCTGTAAGACTACTTTTCAGATACATTTTCCATAACACCATAAAGCAGAAAGTGAATACAAATATTCACTCTATTTACTCTCTCCCCTACCAGTAAGATGAAAAACCCACCACGTGAAATACTTTGAAGTACTTTCAGAACTCCTCCTACCAGTCTCCATCACAAAGAGGCTCTATGAAAAGGCTGTCACCACATGTCATAATCCCCATTGCTAGATTTTCTCCAAATATTGGAGGAAATCGAGTCACAATTGACACAGCCGAGTAAGCTCTGCCCTTCCTGGCTGCTGCCAGCAGAGCTCCTGGTCCGGACCCGCCGCTGCACAGACAGGCACTGCCTTGCTGAGCTGGGTGAAAAAATCCAAATCATTTACTCGCACCTCAGTAACAGGTGTAAGTTTGGTAAACAGGAAATTATTTTAGGTTGCTTTTTGGTGGTTTCAATTACTCTTTTAAGTAATTGTCCAGAGGCTGCAATCATGACTGTGGTTTACTTTAATCAAATAACTGATGTAACTGAAAATCAGCAAATGCCTATGACCAGCCTTCTGAAATCATACCATGAAGAGAAATCCACCAACCAAAAATCACCGAGAAGGCAGGAGCTCATAAAACAATATAGTCCCTATCGCTAGAGTGCCTTGGTCAACCCGACTGGCTGCGCAGTGTAAACGAATCAAACAGTAGATGAGTACTAACATAAAAAGAAAATTCCTCCCCAACTGGACAGGCAAGGTTAAATGTTGAGCTCCCGCTCAAGGCACCAACACGTGCTTTGCTTTTTGTCTTGGGGTCAGCCTTAGCTCTTAACGCCCTGCCGCTTCTGAAGCCATACTCTGCTCACGAGGCATGCCAAAGGACCAGCATGGTTTAATATTCAAGAGGAACCATCAGGTCAAAGTCCTCTGCTCTCCTTTCCCCTCACAAAACAGTCTGTGATCAGATCAGGCACGGAGCCATCGGGGTAAGGAACACAGCACACACACACTTACGCATCTTTTCCAGAAAACTGTAATAAAGCCCTGCCCTGCAGTGCTGTTCTCGGTGGAAAGCCACCCAGGGATTTAACTGCAGGTTATTTTGTCTCCTCCATGCCTTTACCCCTCCGCTATACGATCACCCTTCTAAAGGAGGCTGCAGCTCAACCACAAGCTCACCTTCCTCGACCCCGTTGCTAGGTGAAATGTGTGGTCACAGGGCACCAAACAGAATTATTACCCAAACAGCCTGGCAAGAACCCAAAGGCCAAATTCACATTTGCTGTCCTTGAAACACTCTAGTATCTAAACATCTGTCAAGACCTCCACACCACCTTCAGCTCCTCCCTGGAGAAACGCAGAATTCCAGGCAGGTGTCAGATAAGCCTGCAGAGCCTAACACTCACACCGTGGATAATGGGTCAAAAACTTAACATTTGCTTCCTTTAGGCTACTATTCAGTTTCCAAATTGCATTAATAATGCAGCAACCTCTTAATGTGAGTGTCATTACCCCCAAGATATTCAATCATTATTTAAAAAGGATTTCTTAGGTTACTTCATTATCTGTGTTTTAAATCGACCCAGTGAAAAAAGCAGCTGTGCAACAGCCTCAGACCTGTGAACCAGCAAACCTGTGAAATCAGACAGCAAGGCTGTGACACCGGAGGCACCGCTGAAACGAAACGTGATGTTACCGAAGAAGGAGGGGGGTTTCCAGGCCATGGGTGCCCTGGCCGTTAGTGCGGGGTCACGGTCCCAGGACAGAACCCCCGCCCCATTCACCCACACGGCCAGGCCTGGGAAGATGCGGCTTGACTCGCACGGCGTTTCACAGTTTCCCTGGGGGACAGCACACAACAGCAGTGCCACTTCAACGTACTCCGCGTGCCCCAAAAACGGCAGGGAGCAGAGCTAAGCAAGCATCTTTCTGCACCACGCAGAGCCAAAGCGAGCGTCGGTCCGGCTCCTCTCCCCAGCACCCCACAGCTGCACCGAGGCGGGGACAGCGCTCAGAGGTGCCACCCCGTGACACGGCCATCCCCATCTCTGCATCTTCCGCTCCTCTATGGCTTTTCGCTCTTAGTAACTAGCTGAGGGGAAAAAAATCAAAGTCTTCCCCCAAAGCGATCTCGCTCGTGCCCGTTTACAAAAACCAGGAGGCAGCTGTTTGCTCTCCGCAAGGGGAGATGTGCAAGCAGCAGCGTTGCAAGAGGCAGAGCTCAACGCCAGGCACGCAGCGCTGCCTTCGTTAGCCGCGCAGACACCCGCCACTGCCCCGTTCGGTGCTCGTCCTGACAGCGGGGGCTACACCACGCAAGCCACATCCACGCGCCGGTCACGAAAAAGGAGAACAGGCACAAAGAAAAATCCTGAAACCGCTACCTGGCTAGCAGAGGTCAGCTCAGGGAAACCAAATTACAGAACAGAAAGAGCAGAGCGCAGCGCAAGGCTACAGCTGCTTCACCCAGGCTCCGAGTGGCCCCCCGACAGGCAGCGAAGAGCAGAGACGAGCAGAGACCAGCACGGGAGGCAGGGGAAACGACGACCACCGATCTGCGCAGGGGCTGCCTCGGGCACAAGGGAAAGACATTCTCCGACTGAGACAGCAGAAAGCAAAACAACTGTCTCTGCCCTGCCCGGAGAGAAAAGAGAAAGCCGTTAGTCAGACGAATGCTTTCTATTTTTCATTTTATCCGAGCTATGCGGGGGAGCGATGCACTACACACCCCCAAATCATCACTCCCCATCGCTCCTTTCTCCACGCAGTGGTTCAGCTGTTTCTCTTTGGTTCTCCACATCAACCTGTTGCAAAAAGCAGGGTTTGAGCTTTGTTGTTCTTTTCTGTGCAGAAAAGAGAAGAAAAGACCCCAAACGCACACCATTTCATTCCTTTTTTCCTGCTCGAAGACTGCCAGCCCTCGGCTGCGCAGACTGCTGCTCCCAGCCCCGTGGTCCACCGGCCCCCCGAGAAAGCAGCTCCCAGTCCCAGGGATGGGGTGCGACCCCCGCTCGCACCGAGGCGCTCCCCTCCCCTGCTCTGCGGCGGAAGTCAAGGGGTTTTGCACTTTTCAAACTCAATTCCTCTCCTTCGTCTCTGTCAGAAGCCTCCCAGATGAGGGACAGATTAACCGTCAACTCTCACCACCAACACCCAGCATGTTTATCAACAGAGACCTGAACAGTTACAACTTCATTACATTTTGCAAATGACAACCCCCATCAGTCTTCCTCCAGGTTTCAAGCAGTTGCGACCAACCCCTGCCAAGTCAACTGCAGGGGCAGTGATCCAAAAACGGTTCCTGATAGCACTTGAGACAAATACAGACAAAAAGGTGAAACCTGCAACAGCTTTCACCCTGAAGCCACCCTAGCCACCACCAGCAGGTCCCATTCGCTCCTGTGCCCCACAGCCTGCTGATGGGGAAACGGAAACAGGGCAAGGATTTCTTGACTTCTGCCACTGCCAGGCTTAGCACCAAGAACAACCTCGGCCACTACTGGTCCTATCACCTGGAAACAACCCCCTACACATTTCACCCAGAGAATCACATTTCGTGTCGTGCACTACAAACGCGGTCTGGCAGGTTGCTGCCAGGGAGCTTTCCTAGCAGTAGATGCATCCATCTTCATGGTATGTTTAATTATTGAAGTGTATCTAAAGACTGGATTCACCAAAATCACACCACTACCCAAAAAGCAACAGTCATAAGAGAAGACAGAAGTCAGCATCACCTGGCCTTGTCTGGCTACTTTCAAGTTGCTTGTATGCAAATGTTGCTGTGCATACACATGTGCAAGTAAAGGAGGGGACGATGCTGGCGAAAATGCTTACACCCGTGGGCAAACCACAGGGGCAGAAGCTCAGGGCAGTGGGGAGGGTAGCCGTGTCGAGAAGCACGTGCACGGGACACGGGGGGACAGACAGGCAGCGCAGCTGCACGTCAGTCGCGTCACACGTGGTGTCACGACGCACACAGGGCTGCGGGATGAGCTCCGGACTCAGCTCTGCCCCTGCAAAGGGCCACTCGCGAGAAACGGGCTTTCTCTCCTTTTACACCCCCACGCACCTCGTGAAAATATATCCACTGCCAGAGAACAGTCCCGTCTTCCCGGCAGTTTCTTTGGCACACAGAGTTTTCTTCCATAAACACACAAAGTCTTCATATAGGCATGCTTTTTTTAAAAAAAAATTATCCTCACTACATATTAGTTAAGCATCTTTAGATTTAACGAGACACTCAACTGCATTTGTGAAAGTGCAAGCCCCCTGCAGCTATGTTCACGGGACTTGCTATCTTCCATTATTAATAATCAACAGAAGGAAATAAGACATGTTTGCCAAATGTAATATAATAATCAGAAGGTGAAGGTTAAGAACATCAGTCAAAAAACCCGCCTCTCAACCTCACAAAAAATAATGGCCAGGAGGGTCACGTCAGAGCAGCCTTAAAACTTCCCCAGACGCTCCAAGAAACCAAATCTGGCACCACAGAGGGTTTTGCAAGCGCTTCTCAGCAGCACCGGCAGTTCCAGCAAACACAGTGCCAGAAAAGAACTTCAGATCCCCTCCCGAAAAGCCAGATTCAGAGGCACAGATCCAAAAACTCTTCTGCCAGGGCAAGAAGCAACACGCGCGCACACTCAAGGCGCAAAGGGAAGACGAAACCAGGGCTGGTTTCCCCAGGTTTAACGAGCAGAGGCGCTGGCCGCAGCCGCGGGCTCTCCAGCAAGGCTCGGGGGGAAGCTCCGCAGCCCCCTCCAAGCAGCCGGCGCTGCTCCCCCTCCTCCTTCCTAGTGAGAGCAAGCTCTTAGTTAGCACGCTTCGTCTTCCGCGAGATTTCTAAGATCAGCTATTCTGAGTGTAACAACGACACATCCTCAGTTCTGAAACGCAGAATAAAAAGGAGAAGTGTTAAAAAGAGAAAGCAAGCAAGCAGCCTGGCCCTAACGCCGCCAGGGCGGTAGAGGCTGAGAAGCTGAGGAGCAGCACACCCGGCCGGCTGCCCTGCCCGGCCCTGCCCT
>Ga0065711_1030619_pt1 | contig 31962 bp, 21 predicted proteins | sample Hoacrofraction12_FD_59098 | JGI IMG/M metagenome (GOLD analysis project Ga0065711, IMG submission 59098) | Hoatzin crop microbial communities from Cojedes, Venezuela - Epithelial fraction 12 v2 (version 2) | ecosystem: Host-associated > Birds > Digestive system > Esophagus > Crop | place... | reverse complement strand
CCCCCCCCAAGCACATGGACTTGCCCTTCCTTTCATCACCTAGATAACACAAATACAGGCTTACATAAAGCATAATCAGGAGCCCTGAGAGAGAATGAGCAGCTGACTTGATCAAGGAGAAACAGTTACATTTCATTCAAATGGAAATTAGATGTGTTTAAAGCTTACATTACTAAAAAAAAGGAAAAGACACCTTATACTATTGTTGGAAAGAAATACTGCCATGGGTATCATGGTAAAGATGTCTTAATGGAAAGATGCAATGTACAATAAATGTACTGTGCACTGTCCATAAACATTCCTAGGAATCAGAGAGGTGATATAGCTAACCAGAGAAACACCCAGCATATTCCATGTGCCATGGAGAAATCAACGCCTCTAGCTCAGATGCAGTACAGTAGCAGCCTGTTCCCTTTCAGCAGCAGCCTGCAGAGTGAGAGGGAAGGTGAACCTTGGAAGTTAGTCATTAGGTTGCAGCTCTCCTTTAAACAATCATCAAAAATGACGAAAAATGAACACAGAAAAAAACGTGGCATTCGCCATTTTCCCCCAAGATAATGGTCTAGTCAAATTACATTATACTTACATTAAATATTCAGCAACAGCTGACACTAAATATTTTAAGACATGAAAAATTCTCATAATTAACATTAGAGATATTAAAATGCATGCACATATTTTTATTAGAAATATTTAAGCAGAGATCAAAAAGCATCTTCCCACTAAGAGATAGTGGGAAAAGGTTTTTGTACAAAGGAAAAATAGATTTTTACATAACTTCGCAAACTATGAATTTTAGAGTATTCTTTGACATGCAGAATTATGAATCTCTATACAGAGATCTGGTAAGTCAACTACGGAGGATTTTTGCTTGCCTGCTAAAAGAAAAAGGAATTAAATTGTCTATAGCCCTTTTTAGAACAGATTCATCTGAAACTGACTGGGAAATGCTGTTTGAAAAGGGACTTGTGTCAATACATGTTCTTCTCTTTCTATATAGCTTTAATAACAAACCACCGCTGCTCCTCAGACAGTTTATCGAGCTGCAACGATTGGCAACTTAGGCATTTGGCTTCACTTCAGACTGGGGAAGGAAACATTTAATTTCCCAAAAACACACCATGACTCAAGCCTTGGTGCCAATGTCACAACATTAGCTGAATGAACAGAGCAGTCAAGGCAAAGCCAGCTCTTACTTATTCATGATGGGAAGAGCTGTGAGCATCGAGGAGGATGATGAAGCAATGTAAAGTATGGCTATGGCCCTCTTACACACTTTCCCCGGTGGCATATTTGCAGTCTCTGGGCATGTTCAACAACCGGTCGAGCAGTTTTTTGCCACCTTTCCCCTTGGAAACACGTAGGCTAAGGTGACCGGGAAAGGCAATGCTCCTCCTTCAGCATTGCTGAGTTGTTTCTATCAGTTGGAAAACTCTAGGGTCCCTCTAGTGCCCAAAGAAGGCAATGAAGAAAGGTGAACTGAAAAACTCCTTCAAGTGATTATCAACTGCTAAGCAAAATAAAAGCTTCCACTGAAAGTAGTATGTACTTATTCCTGGCTTTGCATAACTATGTTCAATTTGTTTCTGACTAGGACAAGAAACTCAACTGTATCTCACCAGCTCATATAGTAACATTTCCATGTAAAAGCCTTCCTTTTTCTGCCTGTCTCCCATTTGATAACATTTACCTTTTAAAGATTATTTGGAGAGATTAGCTGTTTATAGATGTCTGCCTCACATTGCTACAGGAAAGCTTTAAGCAAATGTGAGATCTAGCCACTGTGGAAGGACTTGTACCAGAGCAATGCTGCCTTTGTAGACCTTTGTTATCTTTGGTCTTTTTGTCCAAGGGACTGTAGGCACCCATGTGAATTACGATGGAAGCTTCAGGGAGCTACACTCTAATTTATTAAATGCTTTGATGTCAAAAGCCAGTCTCTGCATGAGAAGTAGAAAAATTTGAAAGCAGAGAGAGGGCACAAAGTACTGATGCCATCTGCTCGTGGGGACGCAAGGAGACAAGAATTGCAGTAGAGCATGCACTCCAGCAGACATCTCCATTTCTCACTGCTGTGATTGAAAGCAAAGGGCCCCAAGATAACATGCCAACATGAAACATGGACAATAGAGTCCCTTACAAAGTATGCAGTTATGCACGGTTATGTATACTGTCATTTACCTTACCCAGCTACTTTTTCCTTCTGCATAGCTCAAGGCAAGAGTCCTTACATGATAGCATCAGCTATATGGTAAATAAAAATTAATACAAGGGTTTAATAATTCCATTTCCTAATGGACTGGCATCACTTTCTGCAAGAGCCAGGAAAAAGAACAACAACAACATGGATAAAAGGCACAAAGGAATAATCAACAGGCAACACAACACTGAAGAATAACTTGTTTTGAGCAATACCTTGGGATCAAGCAATGGATATGCATTATAAAACTAATATTTAGCTAGTGTACATGTAATGCCTTTACCCGAGCACAGCTCCACTGCTAAGTGAGAGGCAAAACAGGTTTAGAGTGAAAGGCAAGTGAATACACAGGAAGTCAAGTAAAAAACCTGGACAGCTATCCAGGTTATTTTCAAACTTTGGCTTTTTTGTTGGTGTTACAACAACCCCATAAATTACACATATATATGGCACAAATCCCCATGAGCTAAATTCCCATATATTAATGCAGTAATATTAGGCAACAACACAAAGCTGTCCCACTTGATTATGAGTTTTCAGGTTTTGCTCTGTTATTCTAAAGTGAGCTCTACAAAAATCAGGCACATCAGCATGTGTTTCATCAAGACCTTTTCTTCCTTTTGAGTCTGGGGGTCAAAAAGCACTAAAACTTTCACAGGGAGATTTGTTCCTTGTGGTTTACATAGAAGTTAAATTTAAATAGCCATTAACAACAAGAAATAATGACAATGTGAGGTCACCATCGGTGTTCCTATTCTCAGTCTCAGGCTGTGTCACTGTATATGAACCAGAAATTGAGTGCACAATATTTTATAGTGAATTCCTCATTTTTTAACTCCTCAGGTTTCATTCACATTGTTTCCCTGCCATAAAACAGAGAAAATGGAGTTGACCCATTCTGTGGTCAACCATGGTCTCTTCCCAGGCTCACATCTGTAATGCAAGCACCAAGAGAATTCTTTGGAGATGCAGAAGATAAACAGAAAGCAAAAACTGCAATCCTTGCCCACCTTGTAGGTCCCCTTGGTCAGGCATCATGCTGGAGATGCAGGCAGGGATTTGGTTGCTTTCCAGCTATGGACCAATACAGCTAGGAAGCTCCTTGAGCACGAAGCCACTCCAGCCTCTCCTTGTGGCCTTGCTCTGGGGATGGTCCAGCACTGTGACATAGCGCTATCAAGGTGCTGGCTCTTCTCTTTTTTTTCCCAATGCTGACTCACACTGAAGGAATCTGAACCTCAAGAAAAGCTTTCCCCAAGCTTCCTTTCCACAAGAAACCTGGCCACAGTCACCACTGAGATGAAACAGGAGTCCTTGTGTTCACAGTCCTACCAGATCGAGGTTCAAAGGAACCTTCTTCCAAATTCAGATGAACTGCTGTTATATTCAGCTGCTGAGCTGAGCACTCAACTCCAGACTATTAATTAATGTTGCTGGAAGCACAGTACCATTGTCTTTCACATGTAGCTGCTCTGGGAACCAAAGACGTTTCCTGGGAAATCAGTGGCATTCATTTTCATGACACTACAAAAATGCAATTGCAGTTTGTAGAGATATAAAACAAGTCACCCACAGAAACTGACAGGGGAAAGCTGAAAGGTGTCACTGTTGTGGACACAGATCAATACTTACACAACCCATATGGCAGATTCTGCAGTTCACGTTGATAATGCATCCCATAACCTGACCCCAGGAACCAGGGCTTAACTCTGGCAGTCAGCGTTTTCCCCCAAAGGAACTCCTCCGCTACTCCATTTCACCCTTTCAAGGACTTTCATTCAATAATTTCACCCCAAACACACACATTCCTTAAAATCAGTGCCTCCGGCCACAGCCTGCAAACCACCCATTTCCAGCAAAAGTCAAGCTAGTAACAACCAGAGCCATGTAAGCTAAAAGCTAACAGTCATAGTCTCTAAAACCTCAGCATTCAGGACCTGTAATATTCCTGCACATACATCAATGAGCATCCTTTGGGTCTTGTTGTATTTGAAATGCTTCAGTGCCCACTCTGCTATGACTCAGGTTCTTTTTATAGAGTCTTGTAACTAAGCAACAGTAACCTCAGCTGGGCAGTCCAAATGATGTGGCACAGGCAAGTTATACTACAGGAATATGTGGTGGCAATTCAGGAGGAAGGTAATACTTTGACGATGGGTGCGTTAATCATGCTGGGAAAACCTCTATGGCCTTCAGATCAACCCCAAAAAACTCAAAACCAGCAGCTGAAGTTAGGACAACAGATCGACACTCACCATGACTGAAAAACAAACCTAGAAAATTTATCTGCACGGCTGGGAATTCATGGCCTTCCATTTGCTGGGAGAAGTGGAGGAGTGTCAGCAAGGTTAAAGAAATACAGATGGGAAAGTTTTTCTAATGATCAGAACAGGAGAAAATCCTGATCCAACCACAGCTGGTCCTAGAACTGCCACACCTGACTTGAAGGCTAAAGAGAAATCATGACAAAGAGTTAAACACACACACACACACACTCCCCATTAACATAAACATTTAAGAGAAAGCTGCCCCTTCCTGGGGCCAGGAGGTGTGGGTCAGATTGTGATTCTGTCAGTTAGCCCTCGGAGAGTTGGTTGGAGAAGCACAGCTTCTGCCTTCACCACTTGTTAAAGCCCTGACTCCAAGCATGAATAATATCAGCCTTAAAGGTGCTTTTTGCTTGAAGTCAGGCCTTGGTCCTATCCTGGTCAAGCTGTATAAAGGCCTGCAGGCACTTTTTGGCCAAAAAAGAAAGGAAATTCACTTTTTTTCATCTGCCTAGAGCTCCAAGGTAGGAATAAAATGCCATTTGGCAGCTTTGCTAAAGCAAAGTACATGCACCAGCAAATGTAACTGCAGCAGCGAGATATCCCCGCTGCTGCTGTCCAACAGGCTAATGCGCTTCTCTTCTAATATCACCTTCACTCTGCTTTTATTAAAACATTTACAGACATTTATGAAATAAGCCTTGCATCACACTTGTGCCATAGGAGAGGGCTGGTTGGAGAGACATAGCAGCTCAGTAGTTAAGATGCCAGGCTGGAAACAAGAGTCATTGAGTAACCGTCTTGTCCTCCAGAGCTGCTGTGAGGAGAAAGATATCAAAGTGTGCCAGGTAGCCTGAGCGCAGCTCCCAGGAGCTGTGTCATTTTTAGGTGAATAGTAACATTTCTATCACTTTTTCAGATGGAGATGGGTGGGCGTGTCAGGGTTGCACAGAAAATTGGTGTAGAACCATAGAGGTTTCCAACCCGAAAGTAAGATCACATATTTTACTAGTTGCTAGAATTAATTTTTTTGTTCCTCGCACCTTCTCTGCTATGAAATTCATAGTTAATTCTTGCTGTGGAAATCATAAAAGCTTCCCATTGCAGGCACGTAAAGCTTGAATCTTAAACCCAAATTTAGGAACTGGTGTTGTGATCAATGACCGGGCAGTTCTCCCTGCTTTCAGCCAGGATTTACAAAGGGTCTGTCAGGGACATTAGCCTCAGGCTAATTCTGCCTAGCAGGAGACATCCTTATGGGGGCAGGTGCAGCTGATTTGCAGAACTCACTGACAGAGGACTCCGTGAAGATGAAAAATCTACATGGGCTCAAGAAGGTATAGACAAATTCATTGGCATTGGCAGATACTAAGGCAGGGGATCAGACAGCTCGCTCCCAGGCATCTCTGAGCAGGCAGCTGCTGCAAGGGGGTACTGTGAGCAGGACCTCTGTAAACTCTCTCTGCTTCTCATACACTTTCCCTAAGCATTCAGTGCTTTCCATTATACTGGCTATCTGCCAGTCTGAAAGAGGCATGGCAATTCTTTTGTCAGAAGGGAGACCATAAAAAAAAGCTGATTTACACAATGCATCGAGTTTAGCCGTTTCTCAAAAAGTCTTTTCAACTAATAACCTTAGAGCAGAAATAAAAGGACATTTCTGCAGTAAATGTGCAAGGCTCTGGATTAATCTCACAAAGTGAAATGACAGCCATAAGGTGTGACGTGATCTAATTTTAGAATTGTAAGACTCCAAATTTAATTTATTAAAGGAAGCTATAATGAAATTTTGATGCCATTAGATCATAGAATTAAATATTGGCTTGCTTACAGGTCTTTGCATTTTGTCCCACATAAAATAGGCGGTATCTGCGAATTACAGAATCACAGAATGTTAGGGGTTGGAAGGGACCTCTGTGGGTCATCTAGTCCAACCCCCCCCTGCCAAAGCAGGGTCACCTACAGCAGGCTGCACAGGACCTTGTCCAGGTGGGTCTTAGTATCCAGAGAAGGAGACTCCACAACCTCCCTGGGCAGCCTGTTTCAGTGCTCCATCACAATGCATGTCTTTTGAGATTTTCTCCTGCAGGATGTTTAACAGCTACTGACATATGCAATAAACCACAAAATCTAAACAAAAAAAATTTGATCTACAGAAGTGAATTGAAGAAAATTGTGGCTTGATATGGGAACCTACTAAATGTTTGCTACTCAGTGAACTCCCCAAATTCTAAATCCTTCCAGGTAAGTGAAAAAATAATTAACTTTATTTTCTTCCCTTTCCAGATGAAATAAGTAGCAGTCTCTGGGTTTTCTCAGGAAAGAAAAAGAATACAGAACAGGATATAGATTAAACATTGCCATATCATCATATAAATCACATTAATATGCCCCATCCAACTAAAAACCATTTAGTCTCAGTAGATGGATTGTTTCTGGATCTCAGAAGTTCTAGCTGAGAAATACAAAGGCAGAGTTTTTGAGGCAGAGGGCTTGGGACCCATCAGAGATTCAGAATTTGATGTCCACAATTGGAAAATTACTTTTTTTCCTAACACACAACAAACCACTCCAATATAACTTGGTTCTTACAGCAGCCAGAAAAAAGAATCATCTCCTAAACTTTAGTACTGCAGATGACGTCTGGACTGATTTTCTTAGTTCACTGCAAAAATGCCTTGTGGAAGGAAAACACAGCAATATTAAAGATCCATTAAAGGTGATGTTTTTTACCCAGAATGGCTCAATATTTGCATCCATATTATCATGTGAGCCAGTATACAGATTCAACTATGAATGCTGGGTTTTAAAAATAAACAAAAGCCCAATACAGCTTTCTATTAATAAACAATTGTAATTAAAAAAAATAAAACTCAGGCTATTTAATTTATTTCTGTAAGAGCCAGTTCATGTATGATGCTTTCAGAGGGAAACATCAGCCATTATTATTACTTGCCCACAAAAAGCTAAAGAGCATAGCCATCCTGTAGTTTGCAAATATTAGAGATAAACCCACCAGCTTTGCTTATGTTCTGCATGGAGACAGGGAAAAAGGGCAAGAAAGGAAAAGGTTATTTAGTGAAAATCAGTTCACTAGGCTTTTAGGTTATGCCTTTATTTTCCCTGTTTAGCTCTTCACTGCACCAAGTAATGAGCATTTGCGCACAGCATGCAAGGAAGAGCCGTATCCTCAGTGCAAGCAGCACGCAGTGTGAGATGCCTCTTTGGCTGCGCTGAGGGCTCTGTATGGAGCAGCAGACTTCTGCAGCTTGGGCTTTCTTTTATGTTTTGCTATAGACGATATGACTTCAGCCACATTCTCCAGGGTGAAATTTTGGATATATCCCGGGGAAGAAATACAAGGCTCAAAGCAGAGTTGCAGGTGGTGTGACCTGAACTTTTCCCACAAAAATAAGAAAATAAGCTAATGTTTGTATGGCAGATTCATTCTATAAAGTACAGCTTCCTTAGTGTTACAATCGGGGCCAAATTAAATGACCTATTTAATGTAACTACTTTCTTGATCAGAATTATCGATCCTTTCTGACCTCTCCATTAAAGACATAAATGTATCTCAGCAGTTTTCTTAGAGAAGACAAAGCATGTAGTTGAAACCTGCAGATTCAGGATAAGAAAAATTCCCAAAATGTAAACAGTTATAGCACTTGAGCTCATTCACCAGCAGCGTGGACATCTGCACAGGGGAACAGCTGGAAGTCCTAATATCAGCTGGTGCAGGCTAAGCCACACCCCCTGTTTGGTGTGAGCTCCAAGTCTGCCAGTGAAATTTAAGTTCTTGTGTCAGAGAAGTGCTTTTGAAGATTTTGTCCTATAAAAACTTTTTTCCCCATATTTTGCAGGGCGGAAAAAATTCATTGTAATTTCATTAGGTAAAAAATGAGCTCCGATTACCCAAAGGATGCTGCCGCACTCATACGGTTCAGCCTGCAGTGTGGTGTGATCTGGGCAAGAGAGGAATGAGTATTCGGCTGCTGGTGGCATTTTGATATAGCTTGCTTTCATTTCTCAGATTGCTACTGAAATCCATGGTGTTATAAGTTGACTCCAGGCTCAGACAGACTGATTTCTCAGTGGTGCTCTACCTTGAATTTCCTTCATTATGTATATATATGTGCACACACATATATCAAAAAATGGATCCTACTCCAAGAGCCTAGTAAAATGGATTAAATGGCTCCCATTGGCTTCCTTGGGCACAGGTTCAAAATATTAATCTGATTATCATTATGGCTCAAATTCAGGAAGGTTGTTAAGTATATATCTAAGTGAAAGCATCTGAACAGCCCCATTATGATGATTCATGGATTTGAAAATAGAAGTATGTTTAAATGCTCTCTTGAACTTGGGTGTAAACAAAATCAATACATGTCATACCTCTTATTCATGAAAAATTAAGGGAAGATACATAATTTTTTGTGCTCTGTGTATGCATATGTACTTAGCACTGATTTTTCTGTAATAGAGCTATACATAATTTAAACTGTACAGCATCCACTTTGGGGCAGGGGGGAAGAAGTGTCCATTAAAACCAGAACAGTACACTTTTTGGTGATGTGGGGATTTATTTTATTCTTTTAAAATATGGATGCCTGGATAATAATTCTGTTCTTACACGTCCAAAAGCTCTTTTCCAGAAAGAAAGAAATCACAGCCTCCTCTACAGCTCTGGGGAGAGCCCAAAACCGGTGAGTGGCTGCAAGCCAGTGGCAGGGCAGCACAGAGGACTGTGCTGGCCTCTGCCAACAGGTCAGGACTGCAGTGAGCACCCAAACCAGGGTGCACAAATCACTGCAGTGTACTCTGGCCATTCCTCAGCACCATCCCTCACCAGCAAAGCTAGGAAATCCCTTGTTGCATTTAATGGTGCAGTCGGCTGGACAGGCGAAAAGGGAGACCGTGGTAGTAAAGTCCACATTATTTTTTCACTGCCAGGGATAATTGTCATTATTATTGATTCATAAACCATTTTTCAGTTCTGGTTCTTGTTTGCCAATGACATCATGCTATCTGTGGGCCTTCCAGTAATACATAAAGGAATCTCTGAGAGAAGCACTCAAGTGCAGACTTCACTGTTTACGCAGAGAAGCACATTTCTACACTGACACGCACATTGCGGTGTATGTCATTAACGTGCTTCAAGGCAACATGTGTTTAAAAGTGCTTCTTGGCTGGGAGATGAATGACATGTTTAGCACCTGCCTCATATGAATAGGTTTTAAAAGCTTCTCTGCCTTTTTTCACAATGTGACCTTCACTGTCCATACCTGGAACAGACTTTGCCTCTAACAGAGAAGGCTATCCACAGAGATTCAGACACCTCTGTGTGCTGCACAGGCAAAGCAAGCAGCTCTGCCCGTGGCTGCCCACCTTCTAGCTCCAAGGAGATGCACTAAAGTGGGAGAAGGGGCAAGAAATGGCTCAGTTGTGTGCAGCAGAGCGATACAGTTATGGAGAGATCCCTCTGAGGCAGGTGGCCCACCTCTGGAGCTGTAGCTGGCTCCGTGAAGGAGATGCATCAGGCAGCTCACATGTCCGCTTGCACTTCCCCAAGCACTGTAGCAGAGGTAATTAGCGCAAAGCACAATCTTCATTCAGTGTGGCCAGATCTGGCTGTGGGGATGCTGCAATACGACAAGAAAACCTTGCAACTTCTCCATCCCATTCCAGATTTCTTTTGCTGCAAGGCATTAGCGTTAAGCAACACAACCACTATCAGGTAACAGTGGGGAATACTCTGAAACCTCACTGCTTCCCAGGCTTTGGGTATGCATTAGCAAATATGTACAGTTCTTGATAAGCAAATAGCTATTCAGGAAATATAGATGCCCTTTTCTTCTCCTGGCCTTCCACAATTACTCAAATAATCAAAATAAACTTCTTCAGTTCAGGCTTACCGTACCAACTTTGTTAAAAGCAAAGCTTACAACATGGAAGTCTCCAACAGGAAAAAACCGCATGAGGTGCAGTCCTTCCAGTTGTGCTCTGTGTCGAGCCCCATGTCCTGCCATGCAGCAGAGCTGCTCTGCTCTCACATCACTGAGGTTTCACTGCAGGAGAAGAGCAGAAAATATTCTCAGTCATGCTAGGGGCTCACCAATCTGTAAGCGCACACACATGATTTAAGTTGTGCTTGCAGCTCGAGCAGCTCCTGCAACCCACATTTACCTTTCTTGTTGTGAACAGGGGGGTTCACCCCATTTTGCTTAAATTAATCCATTCTCTTTATCTCTTTAAGTGTGAGGGAAACAAAATGAAATAAAACTACTTCTGGCAGATAATGATGAAGTAGGCAAACTTTATTTGAAGAGTTTGGAAAAAACATGAATAAATTTTTACATTGCAGAGGATTTCATCAAAATGTTCCAGCCATAACATCACAGGATAAAATTTTTGACACTGGTAGCTGCATTCACCAAATTATTATACCTGAAAACTGAAGAGTTAATGTTACCCATGACTTCTCCATGCCAATCATTTATGAAGTATGCAATGATAAACACCTGGCAGAGAAGAAGCCTTCCATGTAGCTGCTTGGAAAACTCCTCTGGAAAGTCATCAGGAATTAGTCTGAGCCACCTGAAATGCAGGAGGAACATGACTGGCAGGCAAGCACTGTGCTGTGAACCAGGCTGCGCTCCTACACAAGGCCATGTCTCCTGGAAACATCAGACGTGCTCAGAACCCAGAAGTCAACTGGGACAAAAATTTAGAAAAATAAGAACAAACCTAAGGCTGGGATTGAACATGTAGGTCAAAAGGGTACAAGGAGCAGAAAACTCTGGAGATGGGTGGCTCAATCCCTTGCTGCACTCCCACCGAAATGTCTTTTTTGTTGTTTTAATTTTGTGGATACAGGGGTCAGTGGCACTATACTGAAGTCATGAACATAGCTCAGTATGTGTTGCCCATCTCCAGCCACCTCTAGCCTTAAACCGGTAAGGAAAGGTGGAGAGTTCCCACTCCCTGAGCAAGCCGAAAGAGATCTCTAATTTCTTTGCTGAGATCCCATAGCCCACTTTGAGGCTGGTGTCGAAGTATGCGCACAGATAAGCTTCACCGACCTCACTGACTTACTGTTCATGCAGTATTACTAAACACCCTGCAAATGAAGAGCTATAAACCCTTTCTTTCCCCCCCCCAAAGAAGTAATTTCTAGTGTTTTCAAGAGTTATGTTACTTCCCTAAAAATAAAATGCACCCCGTCATGTGCAGCTACAAAGGTTTGGTGATAGATGGCGCTACACGAACATGAATTTGGGTTTTTAATCTCTACATTAAATATTTACTATCACCTTTCCTTACACGCGAAGTGTAATAAGCAGTGTCTGTATTTAGTTATTTCTTATACAAGTATAAATAATATATTAGAAATAAAAATCAGGAAGACAATTTATTGAGATATTGCAAGACAGAAAAGGGAATATTCTCTATGATTCAACTCTCAATGGGAAACTCCAATATAGTTGAAAGTTCCTCCTCTTAGTCAAGAGCGGAAGGGTGGGAGCAAGAGAAGGTGGTTGCACGTGACACACTGAAGTAATTTAATTTCTAATTTTCTGGTCCCGAAATACAGAGTATGCTGTTTGTAATAGTAAAGCATAAATAGTAAAACATATTTTTTTTATATAGCTTTGGCAAATGCAATAACAGCAGGGGTGAATTTCCATATGACCTAAACACCACTGTGGTCCTGGCTGGGGGTGGCTGGCTGGCAAGGCACCCTCCTGGAGGAGAAGACATCCTCAAACCACAGTTTCACAGAGTGAAGTGCATAGAGTGAAAAGGGCATCCAAAGTACATCACATCAGTAGGCACACTGGGGAGTAAAGTTTGCAGAGACTCATAATAATGTGAAATTTAAAGAGCAACAGCAACATAAAGCTCACCATTTTCTTTAAACAAGTATCATCATCTTCACTCTTAATCTGCACAAAAAAAGTTCCTGTTGACTCATAAAGATGTTCTCTCCACCTCTCCCACTTCTACATCCATAGACCAGATACTTAAACAGCAAATGCAATCAGGAATATAAATTCACTTTGTTTTTTTCATGTTAGTGACGAATACATCAATGATTGCCTGAAACCAGCCTTTGACCTGCTGGACCAGATTCATACTTGAGACTCCTCTAGAAAGTGCGCTGCTTTGGTAATGCCTAAGTGGTGAAAATGCCTGTTAAGGAACAAGGAGAAACAAAGGAGCACCAGGGTTGAGAGAAGAACAGAAAAAAAAATGAAGTTACAAGATTTTGTAAAATGTGATCCTTCATAATGGGAGCACAAGAGGTTTGCTTTGTCCTCTACGTGCATGGATTAAACTGATGCAAGCTTCTTTCCTCCACTGATGACTTAGAGACAGTAGCACAGAGACAGCATGAAGAGTGAGGAAGCTCAGCATGTAAGACCCAGAGGAGACAGAGCAGCAATGCCAAGAGGCATTTATGGAGCAATCAACTCTCTTGCTCCCACTTTCAAAGCAAACCCTCCAGCTGTCCCCAGGTCCTGCACTTTGATTCACATTGCAGAGCGGCCTTGAGGCAACCAGACTGGACTGCTCTAGGATGAAACTAAGCTGGCTCATCTGGTCCCATCACCAAGGTGACTGTAGGCTGCAGAAGGAGACCTGAGCTGGTTCGGTGTAAAGCCTGCAAAACACATACAGCACAAGTTCAGATCCTCAGCACCTTCTGTCTCTCTCTGTGGAGGCTCTCCCATTGCACTGCCTGCCACACAGGTGCAGCTTTTGCATGTGGCAAAGGGATACCTGTTGGCTCCTCCATGTACTCTGGCACTGCAACTGCCTTGGGATGACAGGGTCATGCTCTGGCCAAAGAAACTGCCAGTGACACCCTGTCCCTCTTCTCACTGAACTCATACATGCATTGTTCTGGTTGGAGCCCAGAGATTTGGAGCCCAGAGATTCGCTTTGAGCTTTTCCTTGGGATAAGCATCATGCTAAGGCTGCTGATGGAGCCCCATCTGGCAGCTGGGCCCTGCAAACTTCTCCTCCTCTCTATAAACCTCCATCCCCACCTCCTCACAGCATTCAACAGTGAAGTGAAAAACCTCCTAGAGAGGTTTTCTTGCAAACCTGAAATGGGGATCGTACAATCTTTATGGCTAACTACATTATTAAATCTGGAAAATCTGAACCATATTTAATAAACACACTTGTTCCAAGCAGAGACAGTTAATCTCCCACTATTAGCTTTTAACCCTTAAAATGTTTCTACTCCAGCAGCGAGGTTTGTATAGGCTAAGGAGTAATTAGAAAATTTAAGAAGCACCCAGGTAAGCTTCCTGAGCTGTTCTGCATTTCCTCATGTAAGTTCAGTGGTCAAATAAAATCTGTTGTCCTGTCCTCTAAAAGGAGTTTGAGATTTCACAAAACTCAGTAAGCTGGGGGAAGACTAATGTGGGCAGAAATGCTAACTGTACTGAGGAGGAGAAGACAGCTCCCAAAGCTTACTTTTTTAGTTCTGAAGAGGCTTCAAGAAGCATTACGGAGTCCTCTGAAGACTTTTTACAAAAGACACATTTAAGGCACAAATAAAAAATCAAGTTATTTAACAGTAATGATGGCAGCAATTGCTGATGAAGTGGCTGTGGGCACCCTAGCTGACAGTCAAGATGTGAGAGGGATGGAGGAAGAGGATGGTGATTCATTTTTATGCAGTTGGGTAAATCTTGCCTGGTAAGTGTTGAAATACCGTGGGAGATGGAGCTTGCAAGCAAACATCCCCCATAGGATGATGCTCACGTGGGAGTGATGCACAGCTGCATCTCCCATAGCCACAGTTCCTGCCATCCTTCACTGCGCAGGAATTAAACCAAGGGAGTCAAGTAAAAAAGAGATATACATCCACCCTTTGGAGTCCTCGGTACCACTGGTGTATGATGACACTTTGAACCAGTCTTTCCAGCTTTGATAACAAAAGAGCAGGAAAAGGCTGTCCCATAGTTTGAGACTCCTCATCTTCAGGGCTGCTGAGCTAGAGTCCTTGTGGTCACTTCGTGAGTCTGCACAGCTCACTGTGAATCACACAAACATCCTAAAATTCATGGACTCCTTACAGTCTCTTTAGGCATATGTATTCAACTTGGCAGGTTACAGGTCATAGTTATATATATATACTATTAGTATATATATCTATCCTTTCCCTAGAAGTTTCCCATGTAAGCCTTACAACTTATCAGCAAGTAGCCTGCTGCTCTCATTTTGGGTAATATGTCCAGTCCTGTTCACCTGTAAAGCTGGACAAAATATAGTTCATGCAAAAGAATTGATAATATCAAGGACTGAAAAACATGTATTGTTTGTGTATTAGAAAAAAGAGGGAAGAAAATTTTTACCAGACTAATAAGAACTTTACCACCTACCCATCCCCTCTCCCCAAAAAGAAACAAACACCAAAAAATAAATTTTTCAAGATTTCAGTGAAAACAGAGCAAGTATCTGCTATTTCAAGTTAAGGAAATAATCTTGCCCTAGAATAAACAAGAAAATTACCATTTATACACACAGACCTAAGCATCTGCTGGCTACAGATAAGCTACAGCAGGGCTGGAAGTTGCCCTAGATCACCTTTTTAAGGAACAGGAAAGCATAAGCTTGCAGAGGAAAGCAGGGAGGTTTCCTGGGCTGTGAGAATAACATCAGGCAAAGGGATCCACAGTCCACTGCAAAGAGAGAGGGAGGCATCTCAGAAGGGGACGGAAAGGCTGTAAAGCTGTAGTTCTCCGACTTTATTAGTAGGCAGGAACCAAAAATCTGTTTTCCCACATTTAGGAGAACCATAAATAAGGAAGTTTGGAGCATTAGCACACACATACAGAGTACTTGAGAGAGAATCAGGTTTGTGGAGTGTTGGGGTTGATGTAGCTTGAGAGTTAGCATGACTAGGCCACTTAAGCAAAACAGCATAACTGAACAGGCCACTGGAAAGGGCAGCTAAAAATAGCCATTGAAAAAGTTCTGATAGTGCACATGATGTGGGTTAGCAAAAACAAGATGTGTTCAAGGACATGGAGGCGGTCTGTTTCTATTGGCGTTAGTGCATAGTTACCAATCATAAGGGAATATGGGGTGCGTGAACAGCGCGTGATTTATGTCTGTAGCCTATCCAAATAAGCGTGATCGCGTGTACAGATATGAAAAATGTATATAACCACGCAAGCAGATCAATAAAGGGAACTGACTGTGCATTGCATCAATGTATGAGAGTAGTTCCTGTCCCTGCACGGATGCTGAAACTCGGCAGTGGAGGTACAGGAAATATTCACATTCAAAGCTACTACAAATGTATTTATTAAATATCATAATGTACCTACATCTGTTCTTTTATATCCATCATCTTAAATTGTGGATGTAGCTATTAACAACTAAAGGAAATTTGTAACAGCAGATTTTTAGAAGTAAATATTTCAAGAAAACTTCTGAATAGCCTGTGCTTAGTATATTCCTTTTTTCTTGTATCTGTATCATGCTTCAAGAGTGAAGCCTTTCCAATAGTCTGATAAAGAATTCATCTGGGAAATGCTGGAGGGAGCTCTAAGATTGCAAGTATTTCCCCCCCCCCCCCCCTTTAGTTCCTGTTATTTGCCTGCGCAATTGCATCTTAATTTATGTTATCTTAAAGTATTAATAAGCCCATTGTATCTTTTCTCTCTACATAAATAGCTGGAATTCCAGACAATGGTCATATTCAAACATTGCACTTTCTTGCCTGGATAAATAAGGAAAGCTGTAGATCTTCAGCAACTGCGCAGGGTCAAACTCCTCCTGCCACGTGTCATTGCTCAGCGCTAAGGGAAACGTACAACAAAGGTTCATTAAATTGCTCTTGCCCTGGAGCCATCACACTGTTATGTCAGGCTGTATTTTAGGATAAAGCAGGAGGAGGAACACACTGCTGCTTTTACAGCTCTCTAATGCAGTGAAGGTAATCACTTATGTCAAATCACCGAGATGGAACCCATCATCCCACTGCTTTAGAAGATCAATCCAGTTTTATGTTTGCTTTACATTTTGGGGGAAAGGGGGCTTCAAGGTTCATATGTAATGTCAGAAACTCAAGAAAAACTTTTTCTATGTGACTCTTAGCCCAGAAGAAAGTATTTCTTTCAACTCCACTTGTTACATAAAGGTAACATTACATACATTTTACATTCATTGTTTGTTACAGATCCATTTAAACTGCAGCATTAAGATGAGATACAGCTTTGGCAGGCCTTACAATACCACAGATAGTAACACGTGCAACAGATACAATGAAAACTATTTTCAACACGAGGGTGGTCAAACACTGGAGCAGACCGCAGAATCTCCATCCTTGGAGATGTGCAAAACTCTAGTGGACAATCTCCTGAGCAGCCTGATCTAACCAGACTTAGATGACTTCCAGTAGTCCCTTCAACCCTGAATTATTCTACATTTCTATTAATTTCAGACTTTGCTAGGAGTTCCCAAAAACTGTAAGAGAAAGTTCCACAAAAGATGAGCTCATGGCAAACAGGTAGTAAGTTCTTAACCCATCACCTGCTAGGTTGGGTTTTGAAAATGTGAAGCTCTACACAGGGTCATTGCACCCTACATGACATGGTGCGGTGTGCAGAATATTTTTGAATACTGAAAATGCACACTGTCTGAACATGCCACCTCTACAAGAGCCTTCCCATGGTGTCCAGCGCCTGCAGATTAAGAGCTCCTAGTAGAGTTGCTCTGACCGAGGGGGCAGAGCTGTTGCTGTCTACCCAGCCCTCGATCCACAGGCTGCAGACCACTGGAACCAGTAGCTTCAAAGAAGCTTCTGCAGCCACATTTGCAGAACTGTAGCAGTTCTGATGGAAGCATTGCACAACAAGCAAGTGGCCTCTCCTTCCAGAAAGCAATTCACAAAATCCCAGTTGTCCTGGTTAGCCAAATGTTTGTTTCCCTGCTAGGTTTCTGTACTGTAGTTCTGCATCAGCTCAAATGTGGTAACTCCACGGCAACTAATAGAGCTATTAAGTGTCTGAGAGTGAGAAAAAGCCAAAACATGGGGCAGCACTTGGTTTCTTGCATGAACCACTCCCTTGGAAGACAAACTAAGTGCTGGCACTTAGTCCTATATATACCTGCCCTGCTGCGGGTAAGCAAGCTGAAATCATCCTACATCTTCTCATGTCCCTACAAAGATAGTTCCCGTATCTCTGGACACCATCACCTAAACACTCTTGCTAAGCTAAGTAAAAGTATAATTAAGTATCAAAGGTCAGAACTGACATTTCAGATAGCTCCCTGAGCCTACCTAGTAGAACACACTGGAAGAAACAAGATGCCTTGCGTGGCAAGGTGTCTCGAAATTTCTAAACTCATTTTATTTGGATACTCAAGACTGTGTTTTCTGCACTGTTTTTACAAGCTGCCAGCGGGAACATATCTGCATTATTTTTTGAAAGAATGAAGGGAATTAAGAACGAGAAGCTTTTTGGTTTGGGAATTTCCCATTTCATGGGAGTGCTCAAAAGTCCTTGGATTCTAGGCAACTCCTGCTCTTGTAGTGAAACCAAGAAAGTAAAATTTTAAAAGCTAACTCATTTCTAACACAAATGTAACAACAACAAAAACAAAATTGAAATTGAAAAAGGCACTTAACTACGTTTTCATAGTGTTGTGCTGAAACACTGATCCGCACTACTGGACTCATAATTCACTTCAGAAACCATATTTTGTGATTTGCTCTGTTTCCATCAGTAATGCATCACTAATGTTACAGTGCTAGAGCTTGGTAGGAAACACTTCTGTTTTAGCCAATAAATTTCTTCAAGACTACAAAAATTCCTCCCTTCCCTGTTGAAACAAACCCCTACTGTGACTTTTCTTCCATGACAAACAGCAAAGGCAGGGAAAATCTCCCCAGAATGCTGCTCGTAGCACAGTGCCAGGAGGACCAACAGGGTAAAGAACATTCAACTTAAGTCTTTCTTCTCCCTTCCTCACCTCTTTCAAGTACTGCAAATTACAAGCCAGAGGTCTGTCTATCCGATGAAATATTACCATTCAGATGACTCAAGTGAGATGATCTGGCTGTACTCCCATCGAGTTAGTCAAATAGTATGGCTCCGACATCTCCTCCAGAGAATGAATCACACATGTAGGAACAGGCAGCTATTCAGATATGTAAAAGGAAACACAAAGCTAGGCATTCTTCTTGAAGTTCAGGGAAAAAAGAGAAATGTGCCTCCCAACTAAGCCTTTAATTTGTAGTGTAACCCACAGTCATCCTCTTACATCTAAAGGGCAGAACTTCTAATGAGGTCATTTGGGAATGCATAGTTAGCATATTTTTAATCTGTATGCCTAAAAGCACATTTGTTTTCTTAACATGTGCACGCTCATCAACCTGACATGCTATAGCCCCAAAGACTGACCTATTTTCAAAACCAGTTTAAGTCACGGAGAGTCGCTACACAATTTAATTCAAGGCCCTAATAGTCTTTCAAAATATAATTAAAAGAAGCAAGATAAATGCCATCTCATAAGCCCCTGGAAAATGTGAAGTACTGGTTTATGCTCTTATTTCTCTTCTGGAGATCACAACACAGAATGAATAGTTTATATGCATTCTTAACCAACATATTACACAATTTGTTTTAAAAGTTGCGTTTCTATTTTGTGTCCAGCTGACAAGTTTTGAGTAGTCAGAATTCATGAATGTTTCTGTGAGTTATGAAAGGAGAAATCCATGTCCTTTCTGTGCATCCAAGAGTCTGAATATCCCTATTATGATCAACTTTATTTAAAAAACAAACAACAGAAATGGGGCACAGCATATTAAAAAAAAAAAACCTCAACATACTGGAAAACTCAATCTCACCATTCCAAGAGTATCAAGAATGTCAACAAGTGGCAATGGTAGAGGAAGAACATATATTAACAGAAATGTCTTTTACTTGACTCATATGAAACTTATTTACCTTGTAGCTCATGATCTGAAGAGTGCCTGTAGCATAGATATTTGGCATCCTGAGAAAAGTAAACAAGGTGGCACTGGATAAAATGGAGAGGTTATGTTGTCCCTCTTTTTCACTAAATAATTAATGTTATTACTGATGTTTTCTATTAAACAGATAAAATGAGATTTTCAATTCTAGGCACGAAGACTCATCCATGAAACAGCCAAGGCATTCTTAACTTCCTCACATTACCATTTCCTACTCTGCTCTGAATTCTAAAGAGCCTATAGACAGCCTGAAGACTTTCTTGCCTTTACAAAAATAACTGTGAATCAAGAGTAAAATTTGTTAATTTTACTAAAGATAGTCATTATTGTTAGTTTTTGCATGGCTCCTTACCCACAACTTTACTTTTTCCAATAAATGAATATGTTTTACCAAGTGCTGTCACTGTATTTATCATATGACTAGGACGTATCACTTCAAAATTAAATAGAAAGCAAATATAAATTAAGCTATGGTTATAATAAGAACTCCTAGCATTTATTTAGTTCCTTTAGACCCCGGTCTGAAACCCACCTGAATAATAAGAGCCTTAAAGAACCTTAAGCTGCATCCTCTGGAGCACAGTGTTACTACCAATTGTGGTGGTGTATCCTGCATTCGGCCCAGATAGGGTTAATTTTCACCAGAATCCAGGAGGTGACACAGCCGGCCAGCTGACCCAAACTGGCCAAAGACACCGGTTATTTGATACAATGTGCCATCTTGCTCAGTTCCGAGCGTGGGAGCTGGCCGGGGGGAGGTGAATTGCGGCTGGGGAGCGTGCTGGGCACCGGCCGTGACAGAACTGCTGTCTGCATATTCCCTTGTTCTTATTAGTATTGTTGTTGCTACTGTTCACTTCCTTTGCTGTTCTATTAAACTTCCCTTATCCTGACCCACGAGTTTTGCCTTTTCTTCCCCTTTTCCTCCCCACCCCACCGGGGGGAGGGGTGACAGAGCAGCCACGTGGTCTTTTGCTGCTGGCCAGGGCTAAACCACAACATGGTGCAATGCCAACCATGCTAGAGAAGTCAATGCCCCTCACTTTCCATAATTAATTCTCACAGTAATTAACCAATTTCAATACTATCTATCCTTGTTGATCCACTTTTACTCAAGTTTTCTCTGGAGACGCTCAGAGAGAGAAAAGAATTTGGTATCATTTAATAGAAGCTACAGCTCAAGATCAGATTTTTCTACAATTATTTCCCATTGTCTTGAATTTTTTGAGATTCAAGCTTATAACCATCTGAGATGCTGGGAAACACATTAGTTATGCATAGTCCTCCTTTGCATTAACTTTCCATACCAGTTTCACTGCACAGCCAACCTCAACATTGCCCTCTATGCTGTGCCTTGTAAAGCATCCAGTTTTCATCAATTCACATGAAACTAGCATCCTTCTTTCCATTCTGTATCTCAAAACATATCATACCTCTTACAAAAAGACTACACAACCAACAAATTCCTGTATGAAAATCTCCACGAAAACATTCTACTATCAGCAAACTCCTACATGAAAACCTCCAGCATAATTCTCTACCATCAACACATTTCTATCAGAAAACTTTACATTGTCCCTAAGATTCCCACTCAAAAAACATCTAGAAACAAAGATCTACTGTCCCAACAACAGCTAAAACACCCCAATGATCAGTGCAAACTTAAAATCAGGAGTGCACTGTGATTTTGTTGGCATGTGTTAATGCAGAGTTGGGTTTGAAAGTTGTTAAGTGTGTACCTTACAGTTTCATGTGGCATTCACTGAAAAAATCAGTATTCGCACTTTGAGAAGTGCGGATACAGAAGCTTTTTTAAAAAGCCAGAAGAAAACTTCTCTTCAGTGCTCTGAAGTCAAGGGTAATCAGGGACACCTGTATCTCCTAGCAAATATCTTCTGCTCCAAACAGAACTTCTGCTTGTATTACCAACCTGTAGACCCCTACCTCAAGCAGAGATTTGGCCCTGAAAACCTGAAAAGGTAGAAGTACCATTTTCCAAGTGCAAATTCAGCATATTCTGAACTTCATAGCCACAGTCATAAAAATTAGCATCATCATGAAATTAGAGCAAAATCTTTGATTCCCTTAACACTGAATACAGCTCTTACCACAGAAGGAGAGAATTACAGAAATAAATAAAAAAATCAAGAAGTTACATAGCCAAACCTGCTGCCTTCTTACAAGACTAAAACCGGCATTTACTTCTGGGTAACTTTCAAGAACGACATTTGCAAGCCTGATAAAATGTTTGCAGTTCCTCTAGCAGAGGATTCTCATTCCTATAGACCTTTACTACTGACTGAAGTTCTTAAAGCACACAGTCCAAAAACATCATTGAAAAGCCAGCAAATGAAAACTAATCGGTATACTCCAGTCCAAGGTAAGATCATACCTCCCATATTATTGCAGTAGGTAAAACCCAACCATGCTGTACCAGCTATATTTTACCAAACTCCTGTAATTACTCCTTTTCCTTGCCTGACTACTGGGAGGGCCAGTAACGGGCCACAGCTGGTGGCTTTTAACCTTCCACTGCTCCCAGCAGCTGCAGCCCTGGCTTCACTTTGGGCACAGCTTTAATTAGCTGTGATATTTTGGGTGTAATTGCATCTTAAAGTTGATTTCTCCCTGTTTTGTTTTTTTTTAAGAAATATTGACTGATGTATTCTTTGTCTCTCACTGAAAAGGAATGCAAATATTAAAGTTACCATGTTAAAAAGGGTAGAAAGGTAACCTAAAATAAACCTAAGTTTCAAGAAGATTCCTATTTTTAATATCCAGGTTTGTGAGACTTTTTATGACACAGGAGTTGGTGCAAAGAGTTTGCAAGTTACTCATGAGATGGCTCAGTTTTGCTGCTCATCATTGTACGATGCTACGCAGGCAAATAGCCCCAGGAAGGTCAGCAGGGTTTGTGTCTTCCTTGGGGAATGGTGCAAACAGTAAGACATTGTAGGACACAAGACTGGAGGTCCAGAATGTAAATCCAGAGTAGGAGATTTCCGTATTCCTTTGTTTTATAGGCTTGCAAAATGGGGGAATGCACAGTACCAGCAATCTAAACCCAAAGGCAAAACATCAATTAAAAAAAAAAAAGTGCTCGTAATTGTTAAGACAGCATGTTAATACTGAATAATAGCATTTCAATGGCTCTGTTGCTGCAGAGGTATGGCAAGCACTTCCCATGTTGAATTAACTTTATCATTCAAAATAATTTGCTATTTAACTGAGAATTTAAATATGCTTCAGATACTCCAGCCTAACCTCTTCCTTTGAGGCAGAGCTGACTGTGACTATTATTCCCAGGACACATCCTTCTATGACTAAAAATATTAGTGTACAGGAAAACCTTCCACCCTGTTATTGCTTCAGCTTTTGTGGAATGAGCAGAAAACACTACTGCCTACACTGAGGTTAAAGACCCCCATGCATGGCATGGATAAATGAAACCCTTTAGCTGTTCTGTATTTTGTGGACAGCTGCTAGGAGTCACAAGTTAACAGCACAATGTTGGCAGAAGCTAACACACTTCCTATAATCAAAATTGTAATAAAAAATTAATATGTTTTAAAAAAGAGTCTTTGAAATATATTTAAGCTAAAAAAGAAAACTTTTTACTTTGTAAAGCAAACTTAATTAATAAATAGCACTGAACACTGAGGTTCCTAAACTGACACCTGGGAAGCCACTGTCTGAAATACCTATTTCCAGGCTGCCTGTCCATCTAGGAGAACATCAGGTAAGTTTGCCAACCAGAAAGCTAACCAACACCCAGAAAAACTATCCAATTTACTGGCATTTCAATATAATGCTCTCTCATTACAGAATCACAGAACGTTCAGGGTTGGAAGGGACCTCTGTGGGTCATCTAGTCCAGCCCCCCTGCTGAAGTAGGGTCACCTAGAGCAGGCTGTACAGGACCTCATCCAGGTGGGTCTTGAATATCTCCAGAGAAGGAGAATCCACAACCTCTCTGGGCAACCTGTCCCAGGGCTCTGTCACCCTCAGAGAGAAGAAGTTCTTCCTCATGTTCAGATGGAACTTCTTATGCTTCAATTGGTGCCCATTGCCCCTTGTCCTGTCACTGGGCACCATTGAAAAAAGTCTGGCCCCATCCTCCTGACACCCACCCATAAGATATTTATAAGCACTTACAAGGTCCCCTCTCAGCCTTCTCTTCTTCAGGCTGAACAAGCCCAGCTCCCTCAGCCTTTCCTCATAGGAGAGATGCTCCAGTCCCCTCATCATCTTTGTAGCCCTATTATGCAATTATACTTTATTTTGAGACAATCTTCCTTGGCAATAGCTCATCATAGCCTGTGAAATGTTTACTGCTTGGACACACTTCCATTTCATCAAAATTTTCCCTGAAAATGGTTGTAAATATTGTAAAAACAGAATTTTTAAAAAATAGTCTACTCTTTAAAGGGAAATTTGTTAGCATACTGCTTCTTCAAATGCAGGCAGTTCCATTGCTGATGAACTGGCATCTAATAACACTGTTCACTTCAGCTTCTATTTTTTCACTTTGGATGCCCAGTAAAGTGATATTAATGAATCAACACTGCCTCCTTTTGAGGCTGGTACCTTTGTTACGATAACTATTTCTTGTCATACTACGTCATTGCAACAGAAATCAATTGAAAAAAGTCAGATTTTTGTCATAGTAAATCTACTGCACATGACATAGTCTTCATCAGAGTACCTCTGCTTTACACTTTTAAATACCATCTTTGCATTGCCTTACACCTCCCATCTTTATTTAAAGTGGCATTGAGCATTAGCTCAATTAATTTATCAACCTTTCCACTGAAAACAGAAACTCTTCACTTGCAAACACTGCCAACTATATATACATATGTATAAAGAAATCTGCACGTATATTTGATCCCTGTTACTCCAGTTTTGTATTTGCTTTCATTCTGCTTAGTGTCCAGAAAATTCAAAGGAGGCCAAAGAAAATTAACAACACTTGTATCAAGAAAAAATTTTTTTAGATTTTTAATTTATCCATCCTTTTTGCTATGAAATGAACCATTGTACTTGTGGGTAACATACAACCCAAAGCAGCTTTACCAGCCTGTAACTCATCATGTGGGAATGTAATAACCTTTTTCGCTTACCCAGGTAAGCAATACCGCAAAGACATATGTATTGACTTAATATATATCCTTAATACCTGGTGCAGCAATGGTAGCCCATTAGCTTTCTGCCTTGGTTAAGCAAGCAGTCAGAGATGAGATGCCTAAGATAAGCCATGAGTTCATACAGCAGAAGCAAAGGAGAGAGTTTAACTCTCATTATTTCCAGAATAACCCCATGATTTCTCCCCAGAAACTTTGCAAAGATGTTGTCTATCTTTTCGTGGTTCCAAAGCTTGGTTTTCCCTGGATTTTGCTGCCTGAAGCATTATGAAGGGGTTTTCCTAACCAGTTCTCTGGCATCCTTGGGAGAAACAGCAGATTTAGTGAGAAACTCACTAAGTTTGTGTGGCTTAAGGGGATAGTTTTAGGTGTCTGCCTTGTTTTGGTTAGTGTTGCCTGTGCAACAGCCACACACAGGAAGCCTGCAAGAAGGAAATGGCTTAGCAGTAAGGAGCAAGGGTGCCATACAGATAGGACTAACTAAACTGAAAATCGAAAACAAACAGACAAGTCTTTTTTATCATTTATTGTGTTCCTTAGAAATGAAATAATGGGAAAGAAAAGGACCTGGATGGAACAGGAGTTACAAGCTTCACTTGCACCTCTAAAGCTGTTGGAAGTAAGGATGCTTACCAGGTACTTTTATGATTTTCTGTTTGTTTGCTTGTAGGAGCAGCACTGCTTATTCTCACATTCAGTTGTTTTAAAGAAATAACCGTGGAAAGGAGAGTTCAGAGTGGCAGAATAACATGTCCAGAGAGCAAGGTTTAAGACATGAAGCTTAGTCAGACAGAAACTCCATTTCCAAATTAATTTTATTTATGTCCAGCTTAATGTGCACTTACAGACATTTTTCTGCTCTTCTTGTGGTTTGCATATCTTGAGGGCAGCACCAATTTATAAAAATCACCAAGACACACCATTTGAGACTTGAGATGCTGTCTTCTTATTACAGAATCAACTTTAAAAAAAGGATACAGATATTTTCAAGAAGCATTGTGGGGTACCACTAAACACCATGTCCTTCTTTAGATCAAGTCTGTCTATGGAAGAGTTCATTGTGCAAGACAAGCCCCCACCTTAGCATCAGCTGGGTGCACCAGTCAGAAAACAAGAATTCATTAAGATCTGATGTTTAAAACAGTTTGAACTAGCTTACTCATTTAAACAAGATAGGTCAGCTCACACATGTTTGGATTGCTCCATTAGTTTCCTATAACACTGTAACTACTACAGCTGAAGTTTGAATATCGGTTGGTATTAGACTGTAAAGTCTTTGAGGCTGGAGGTATCTCTTTAACCATGTCTGGTACTATGGGATGTTGCCTGGGGTCTACTGCAAGATGAGTAAAAGGATTGTTAGATTAAGTTCTCTATATTGATTTTGCACCTGAACATTGTAGAAAGATGGATCTTAGTTAAAATAATCTGGAGGTATGGAGATAATTTCCTTCTCCTCCCAGCAGCAGCCATGCTCACTCTCCTGTCACTTTCCCATGGAAGCACTGGTGCTCCTTGACCTCCTGCCAGTACTCTCCAGCCTGTGACCACCGTGGGCAGAGCTCAATGTCACAGCAGTATGGAGGAAATTCCTGCGTGGTTTATTGAGGATATTAGACCTTCTGTCAACAGTCCTTGCAAATCATAAGCAAAGTCTGAGGTGGCAAGTTTTGGCTGTGGTGCCAGTGTTGATTATATTGACTGACTGTTTGCCTTCCTGGAAAGGAGCAACATATGTCAAGACACCGACGTAACAAATCCCTACTTCATTATAGTTCAACCCTGAGCTTTTATCCCACACGGAGCTGGCTGCCATTTACCTTCAAGTTGCCTGCACAGTGCATAACTCACTCCAGGTGATTCTGCCCCCTAAAATACACATCCACCTCGTCTCCAACCTCCCTTAGTCCCCCATCCCTTAGCTTGTGCACAGCTTAAAGGCTAAGAGAGCTGTACTAAACGTTAACCTGGGCCTTTTCACAAAACAATATAAAACCCGATGGCTTTACCATACATGAAAGTCCTTGCAAAATGTACCTGACATACAGCAGTGCCAGTTTCAGACATGCTTCAATGCTGAAACTCACTTTATGTTACAGATGGAGAAGAAGAAATCTTTACCTTCTGAGGTTTTCTGTTTTTTAAAAAAAGACAATATCAGTTCAAGTAATGGATTGGCAAAAGTCAAACTTCCTTTACAGGCCTGAATTTGTGTTTGCTAGAGTTTCACGCATCCCTGGAGTAATATATTAGCACATAATTCCTTCTTCTCCCTGTTTCAGATTGGACTACAGCATTTCAAGTCATATCACAATTTTGGTCTATCTCCAAAAAAAGCATATATTCCAAAATTAATGGAATTTTTGTCTGAAAAATGTGCTTGACTCTCCAAGCTCTGAGGCTGATGTACTTAGGCAACCAAGTATATTTCTTTTACCTAGTGATGCAGAGCATATTCCTTAACTGACTTCAGAAGGTGATCTTTCAAAGCTTTGCATAAAATTTGTTTGTAAAAAGCTAAAATGCATTACCAAAATTACAGAATTTAAGGGGAGATTAACCCAAATGGTGTAATTTACAACAGCATAAAACGAATCTACATCAATTGAGATTATAGGTGGAAGTGTCATACACCTGTCTTCCACATACCATCAAAGCAAATCAAATAACTCCTGATACAAAACAGTCTTAGAATATGATCAGATTAAGTTGTTTAAAATAAGGGGCATGCGAAAGTCATCAAACACTGACATCAGATGGAAATCAGGCTTCTCTTCTGAAAAAGCTGAACACACGTAGGTCTTAGTGTATGACCAGAAACTTTCCTGGACTGTTTCCTGCTCTCAAATGGTTTAGCAAAATGCTTTTAATAAGTGTAATAGACATCCAAAAGCATTTAAAAAGTGCCATCAAAGGAGATCTATCATTTTAATAAGATAATAGGGTGGCTACTTTTAAAAGCAGAACACAATTAGGAAAAAAACACTGTCAGACAGGAATCAGATGTAGAACCTACATCAGGTTAAACAGAGCATGTTAGCATAGAAAGCCTACTGGAAGCATGTCAGAAGACCCAAGAGACCCTTCAGCATTTTGCTGAATCGGATGACACAATACCTGGTAAAAGCATGTCCTTACCAATGAGTGACGCACATTTCACTTCCTACAGAAAGATAAGTAGATTCCTTTTCCATAAGTGACTATTCAATATTTGAAGGTATCTGTGGATAATGACATTAGAAGAAGTTATTATCTTTTCTAGGTATAACATCCATGCCTTAGATATCGTAAGAGAAAGAGACTTAGAAACACCTAGGAGGTAAAAATTTTTTTAATAAACTAGTTTATTAGGAACAGAACAGCAATGATGACCTCATCTATAGGAGCCGATGCACAGTGAGATAATTCCTGTGATACTTATGCAAAATGTGCATTGTGGGATTATTTTTTTTCCTGATCAGAAAAGTGAAAAGAAGTATTTTTCCATCTTCTTAATGGCAACACAAAACTCTTACCCGAGTTAAAGGGGAAGGCATTATGCACTTCAGCTCTTCTAGAAGAGAAAGGACGCTACCAGGCTTTTCTTCTGAGACAAGCCGCGGAAGAATTTTCCTAGCCTGCAGACATGCCAGCTCCTGCCACACTTGCTCCCAGTTCCATTCAGCACAGTATTTACAGGGCTGAACAGCCTTGGAAAGACACAATGTCATGCAGCACAAATCGGTTTATATTTGTAGTTCCCAGCTTTACTAGCACTTGCCAGTCTTCTCTCTCCTCCCCACCATCTCGTCCGTCGCCCTGACTTGCACATGCAGCCCAGGAAACCACTGTGCTCGTGGGTATTACTCCCCAGGGCTGTTAACGGCCACGACGCAGCTGTAACCTGAGCAGAGGAGCTGAAGGCGAGAGCCAGCTGTGGCTTGCAGCTGCACGGGGCAAAGGAGGGTTCCTGTGTGACCAGGGAATATCCGCAGATGGAAATGCCCAGGAGAGGACAAGAGGTGCAATAGGGAAGATAGATGCATTGCCAAAAAATGTAGTGGAGCACATGGAATTAAGGGAAGAGATATGAAGTGTTGGTGGAAGGTAGGGATGGCAAAAAAGGAGGCAGAAAACTGTGTTTCAGAGCCTGAAATGTCACTAGACATTCTTTGGTGGAATATGTATGAAGTGAGCCCTGAGTGGCTGAATGAGATCTTTGGTGAGGAGGGAGCATGGCCTGAGAGCAGTGTAGAGGAAAGCTGTTCGTTAAATAGGTTTTCCATTAACATGCTGACCACAAAAGTAATACCCTGACATTTACCTTTTCCTCTCAACCTTCCAGGAGTAAAAAACTCTGAAATCCAGCTGAATGCAAAGACATGTCTCCTGGCTCCTTTGGAAACGATATTTGGCAAATTTGTCAGCAATGATGTGTATCTTTCTTCTAGTGCATGCAGGGTATGCATTAATTCCTCATGGTTGACCCTACCCTCTTAATCCTGCAAAAATGTCTGCACTGAAAATAAGAATTTCCTTGCAACCATGCAGGAAATGTTGACTCCTTCCTTGCTGAGATTGCAACCTTTAAAAAACACGCTGAATTTCAGATATATGAAGGAGCAGGGAAAAAAGTTTCAGACAGACTTTCGGGTGCGCATCAAGTTTGATTTTTTGAATAGGGGAGTTCAAAGTTAATTGCTGATTACACAGAATACCACAGGACTTGGTATCACTTGTAAACTATTATACAGCAGTAGGAGCAGGTGTCTTTCCTCTATAGTAGAGGGTGATTTACAGCCATGCCCAAGTGGTGTTTGGGACAAGTAACGAAGTCCAGCCTTAATTTCTTGTAAATTAAATGTCTCAAAGCACATAGGATCCCCATCAAGTACAATGTTGCTAGTGCTCGGAGACTTCGCTTTATTTCTATTCATCCCATTCACAGAGCACTGGAGAAGCTTCTCCCTCTCCAACAAGCAGTGCCTGCGGAAGACAAATGAACTGTCCTGCAGCCAAACATCTGGCTGGTCCCAGAAAGACAAGGAATGGCAAGAAAGCCCCTACCTCCAAGCACATGGGCTGGCACAGTAAAGCTCCATGAAACCTATTCACCATTGGATTCATCATGCATATTGCCCAGGAGCCCTCACAAAGCCGTAGTTACAAATGTAAATTAACCTTCAGAGAAATCTAAATTCTCAAAAAGATGGAGGTGTAAATCATGGGGAAGGACATCAAAAGCAAAAAAGAATTTTAGCTGAAGGCAGTCAAACAGTCTTCCAGGAATTAGCAGAGACTTCACAATGGATAAGACAGGGTTACCAGGGATTCAGCATGAAAATTCAAGTATTAAAGACCTTTGAATTAACCTGTTTTCAGGATAATGATGGCAGGAATGTGGGCATCAGCATTTGCTTCCCTTTTACTATGTGATTTTAAGTAGGGGAAGGACCAAAAGTCTGAATGATCTTCAGGGCCATTTAAGGTAAAACTGCACTTCTCAGCTTTCCGAATCACTCCCAGAAATATCTGGAATGCATGAGAACATTTTGGGATCCACCTGATACTGAATGGTTGTCGTAGCAGCCACACGCTGGACAGATGGGAACCTCTCTGCAGCAGAACTTGTAGCCTGAAGAGCCTCCCCAGACCCAGCCAGAGCTGGCCTTCCTGCCAGCTGCAGACGTACGCTGACGTTAAAAAAGAATGAATGCACTAAAACGACAGACTGAAATTCAACTAGCAAATGCTAACCTCTTTTTTTCTTAAGTACTATGTTAAGAACACCCTGTGCTGTGTTTTGCACTCAAGGAGAAACTGGCCTTGCTGGGCAATTGGCTACTCAGCATTTAGGTATCAAGTGAGGGGCTTCTCACACGGAGGTACTTAAGGCTGCCCAATTTAGGGCTGCCGAATACTTCTCCTAATAACACTGGCAAACTGTAAGCCCTGAGCTGAAGTATTTAGCAACTGTCTAGTTGTACAACCTAAAGAATTAAATACCAGCTGCTTGGGGGCTGGGGTTGTTTTGCTTTGCTTTGGTTTCAGACACAGTCATTTCCAGGGGCAAAGCTAGGGAAGAACACTTCGACCACTCACGCAGGTGAGGAGAAGCCATATCTCTCTCTCAGCAGCTCCAGCACATCCTTTTCTTGGTGATCTAGGGTGGAGGGAGAAATTTGACACTAAGTCGTGAAGGCTGCCACAGGATCAACAGTGTGCCAAAAGCTCTTGGGCATTTCAGTTTAAATTGTCCAAAGATTGGGCAAATTTCCCTGTGAGTGACACACCTTGAAAGCGGACACCAGGCGACGGGAGGAAGCAAACATCCCTGGTACCCAGCAGCCAGCAGTAGGAGGCTTGGCTCCAACTGCAGGAACAGGGGACAATGAGCGGAAGAAAGGGAGATATGCAGCCAGGAAACAGGAAGGGGAGAGCAGGGCAGAAAGCCACGAGAAAGCAGAAAGGGACAGCTGCAATGGGAAAAGCGAGACCAGCATTCAGCTGAGAAAAGAAGGGAAGCCCCTATCAGAAAGGAAGCCCTCAGGAAATGTCAGATAGTATGCTGGAGCAAGGGCGCCAGGACAAAGGCTCTGCAAGGGCCCAGGGAGCAGGAAAACAATACCAGCAAGGGTGAGTGGCGGGACTAGGAGCCCCTCTGTGAAGTCCCTGGGGTAATGGAGACTGGCGCACAGGATGGACAAGCCTGGTTATCCTGTTCCATGGAGAGAAAAGGTCACTCAAGACAAACCTCCCAAAAGGAAAAGCTGGAATGAGCTGGGATTATGGATGTAAGACCAATGTCCAGTTACAGCTACTCAGTCCAGGATGAAAAAAACGGTGGTGCAGATCTCCCTATTTTAGCTGTGCAAAGAAAGGGCCAGAAGCAGACACATCACCTGGGACAGAAACAGGTCTATACGAGGCACAAAGAGGTTCAAGCGTCTCAATAAACCATATAGGATTATGCAATCAAAGTCTCTTCAGGCCACCTATTTCAAACCCTCGATAACTGCACACAAATCTTTATTACAGGAAGGTCAGGTTTGCCACATCAGGCATTCAACATTTAGGAAGTCCTACAATTAAAGCTATGACCTGTGATGTTATGACGTTGCATATAGTTACACAGTAACACTTTATTTCATCTGTGGGATCCTGAATTTTTTCACAGAATCACAGAATGGTAGGGGTTGGAAGGGACCTTTGTGGGTCATCTAGTCCAACCCCCCCTGCCAACGCAGGGTCACCTACAGCAGGCTGCACAGGACCTCATCCAGGTGGGTCTTGAATATCTCCAGAGAAGGAGACTCCACAGCCTCCCTGGGCAGCCTGTTCCAGTGCTCCGTCACCCTCAGAGGGAAA
>Ga0065711_1002732_pt1 | contig 31962 bp, 25 predicted proteins | sample Hoacrofraction12_FD_59098 | JGI IMG/M metagenome (GOLD analysis project Ga0065711, IMG submission 59098) | Hoatzin crop microbial communities from Cojedes, Venezuela - Epithelial fraction 12 v2 (version 2) | ecosystem: Host-associated > Birds > Digestive system > Esophagus > Crop | place... | reverse complement strand
CCGGCTCGGCGCGAGGTGCCGGGGCGGGGGAGCGGGGCACGCTTGTGGGACGGCCGGGAGCCGTCAGGGCCCGGCGCGGTGGGCGCCCCGCCGGTCGCCCGTCGGAGCGGGCTTCCGGGGAGAGCCCCGGGCAGCCCCGTTCCCCGGCTCCCGGTGGTTACCGAGCCTGGTCCTCCTGGTGCCGTTCGCTTGGCAAAGCCCCCAGTTCGGCACATGGAGCCGAGGGGAGCGGGAGAGGTTTCGACGGGGAGTTGTGCTGGAGGTGGGACATGGAGCCGGTAGTAGCCTGGGTGGCTTCTGACTCCTCACGTAAATCGGTATCTCGGCGCGGAGAGAGAGAGAGAAGAGCAGACGGCGTGCGGGAATGGGCTGTGGGGGTGGCAGCCGGGGGTGGGTCAGGCACCTTGAGCAGCAGGAACAGCCGGGTCTCTCTCTGTGAGAGGCCTGCATGTCTGCGTCCTTCCACAGGCAGCTTAGCCAGAGCTCGCCTCAGGTAAGCGGCAAGAAGCCCTCAGGCTGAACCGGGCGATGTGAGGCAGGAGCAGGAGCCGGAGTTACATCTTCTGGTCCTGGGGGAAGGAGCAGATGGAAAAATGGGGGGAAAATCCAGTGGTACGGTGCTGCTCCGCAGGCCTCAGCAAGTACGGTCTGTCTCTGAGATGAGTACATCTGGTTTTAAAAAAACATTTTCCAAAGAAATCATTACTATGAACTGGTAACTACAAATGTAGGGGGATGATTCAGTCTGAGCTGAAAAAAAAAATCGGGTTTAATGTTTTCACATTTAAAGAGAGGCAAGTGGCTGGATTTTTTCTGAGTTCAAGTTGTCTTTTAGCTTCTACTGTCATGCTGAATTTTTAAACCGCTGGTAGTATGAAGGACATAACATAAGGAAAAGTCACGTGCAAGCAGGCAGTGTCAAACCTGGAGTTAGAACGCACTTATTCCATGTTTATACTTCTAGTTGCCAGACTTTGGTAGTGACTCATCTTCTAAGTGACCTTTGTGTTGTTTCTCTAGTATGTACTCTGCTTCCGTTCATAAAAGCAATATCACTTTATTTATGTCAGTAGTTAAAGCAGTACTCTTTCTTTATTTATGTGTTGCAGCATGTTGGCCTGAGCCTCTCCTACGTGAAGAGCCAGACCCTTGTAGAGCACTTCCACACTGGTGTAATTGCACCCAGGGGAAAAGCTGTGCTGTTTTAACTGTTGAAAAGGACGGTTGCTTTGGTCTGTACAGGTCTTCTGTGTGAAACCGTGTGTAAGTCTGTGGAGTACTACAGGTGATGAGGTTACCCTGAGGTCCTTCCAGGTAACTCTTGCAAAGACATTGGCACCAGTATGAAAAAAAGTTTGTTCCCTTGGAATTCAGAGGCTTATGCTCTTTTCCTGTTAGTGATCTTGAACACTCGTTGAAAGGATTAGCGAACTTTCGGTGTCCTTGCTCCCAAACTTGCTTTGCATCCCCTGTCAGATCCTTTGGAGTCTCTAAGTGACGTAACGTGTAAAGTTGCTGTGGAAAATCAAAATAATAGGTGCCAGGCTAAATTAACTTCCATTCCAGCCTACAGACTTCCCCGTACATCCAAGCTGTCCCCGTCTCCATAAGAGAGGGCTGCCAACATGCTGGCTGAAATTCTGCCACAGCCTTTTAACTGCGGTCCATCATGCTAACCATGACTGACTTCAGCATGTTTGTATTAGGCTCAGAGCCCGTCTTTCATCTTCCCTTGAACAAAGACAAGACTACCCAACAGCTGAAATACTCTTTTCAAAATTATTCATTCAGAGCCCAGTCGTTTAGGGTAAACAAATCTTATATTATAAATCACATTGTCTGTGGGCAAAGGAAGTACCTCACCCTAATATTTATCATTTTCCTGTCTCTGAGCGAAATCCTTATTCTTTCAGAGGTTTCATTTCTACAAGTCCATTTGCTCTAGAAACATCTTGTACTTGCATATGCATCTAAGAAGGTGTGTCACTTCTTTGGAGACAGTATACAGGAAAATTAAATTAAATACTTTTCCCTGTCTTGCTGTTTCCTATTTACAGGGAAGCCTGTGCTTGTATATTCTAATCCAGGACTGTGTTGCTTTCTAGTTAGTTCCCTCCAGCAGCCTTCACTGAGTGGCTTGTAATAAATACATCACTCTCCACAGTACAATTTGTTCAGTCTACATTAATTATGCTACATATCAACATTTCTTACAGCATCTGTCAATGGATTTTGAAATGAGATTTCTTCTGGAAGTGTGTCTTTCATAGCTTCATCGTCAGTCTGACAGTTACAGTTTCCTACTCGGGGTCATAATGTGCTCAAATGCTTTTTAATACCATGCTGCTGGAGTGTACCATGCCAGAGCACATTCTTATTCCTTCTGCGTCTTATCTCTTGTGTCCCATTTTAAGGGAATTCGGTTTACTGTGGAAGACTAAAGTTTGACGGGTCTCACACAAGCCTACCTTTTTTTCATTGATACCTAGAGGATACTTCAGTGAAAGTTGTTTTGTTCCTGATACTGTAAGCATCACTTCTTTAACTCAGCTCTGAGTTCCCTCTGTGAAGGATGCTATGAGAGTCGCCCAGCCCAGCGGACTCTGGGATCCAGGGGTTCCTCGTTCCTGGTCGCTGAAAGCCAGCCCCGTGTGCTCTCCGACCTGAGCGGTTTCTTCATCCGGGCTGATGGATGCAGCTGCTGCTGTTCCTGCCTGCAGGTCTGGCCAGCAGCAAGGCTGAGCATGCATTCAAGAGAGACATGCACAAACACAAAATTGAAGTGGTTGGTCACACAGGCACCCCCAGAGCAATGCCTTTGGCATACCCCCATCAACACTGGCAGCACTGACGTAGACGACAATAGGGATAGCCCAGTCTTTTTCCTCCCTTCTGCTTGATCCGGATTCACATTTGCTAAGGGAAACTTGATTCCTCTTTAGATTCACACGCAGCCCAGTGTTCACAGGCCGCTTGAATATCCATGTGGGCTCTGAATCTGTTTAATATTCCTGGACCTTGGGGCCCTTACCCAGCCACTGGCTGAGACACTGAGTCTTTCCAGGTGAGGGTCTCTTCCTGCTCACTGACTGCTCCAGCTTGACAGTCGCTATTTGATGCATAAATAAATCAGGTATTTCTGATGCCCTTGCCTGGGCCATCTCAGCCTCACACAGTATCACCGATTCAGTTACCTCAGCTCTGTGTGCCTTGCAAGACATCACTCCCTGAAAGGTCCCAACACCATCCCCCTAAGGCTTTGTGAAGCCCATCCGCCTCTCACGTAAGGCCCCTCTTAACTACCTGAAGGCCAGCCCTTCCTCACCATGCTCTTGACAGCTTTTCTTCCAACTTCTCACTCTGTTATGTATGTTCAGCCATTCTTGTGTCCTGCGTATCTTAGTACCTTTTCTGCCCTGTTCTTGGTTTCAGTTGCCAGAAGTTGGGCTTGCTCTCTTGTTGCCGTGCCCTCGGGGTATCGCCTCTGCTGCTCTGACCTCCGCCAGCCCAAGGTTTTGATGGGTGTTTTAGCTTCCAGTTAATTCTCTTCATATACTTCATGATTCTCCGCATCTGCTTACGTATCAGCAAAAAAAGGGCTTGATCTGGCTAGTCGCTTCACTTCTGAAAGGCAGGTCCTTCTTGACTAACCTGATCTCCTTTATGACAAGATGACCTGCTTAGGGGATGAGGGGAAGGCTGTGCATGTTGTCTACCTAGACTTTAGTGAAGCCTTCAACACTGTTTCCCCACTGCATTCTGCTGGAGAAACTGGCTGCTCTTGGTTTGGATGTTTGTACTCTGACGGGTAAAAAACTGGCTGGATGGCCAGGCCCAAAGAGTAATGGTGAATGGAGTTAAATCCGGTCGGTGGCCGGTCACAAGTGGTGTTCGGCGGAGCTCAGTACTGAGGCCAGTTCTGTTTAATATCTTCATCAGTGATCTGGATGAGGGGATTGAGTGCTCCTTCAGTAAGATTGCAGATGACACCAAGTTGGGCAGGAGTGATGATCTGCTCGACGGTGGGAAGGCTCTGCAGAGAGATCTGGACACGGATCAATGAGCCAAGCTCAATCATATGAGGCTCAATAAGGCCAAGTGCTGGGTCCTGCACTTGGGTCACAGCAACCCCATGCAATGCTATGGGCTTGGGGAAGAGTGGCTGGAAAGCTGCCCGGCAGAAAAGGACCTGGGGGTTGGTTTTTTTTTTCTTTTTTTTCTTCACTGAAAGTGTTACCAAGCATTCGAACAGGCTGCTCAGGGTAGTGGTTGAGTCACCATGCTTGGAGGTGTTTAAAAGACATGTAGATGTGGCACTTAGGGACGTGGTTTGGTGGTGGACTTGGCAGTGTTAGGTTAATGGTTGGACTCCATGATCTTAAAGGCCTTTTCCAGTGTAAATGATTCTACGATTCTATTCTGTGATTCTGCACCAACGACTTTTGTCCTTTGTGGCTCTCCAGCCTTTCACGCTGGTCTGAGCCTGCTTTTCATTCCTGCCTCGGTTCCTTATCTGCCTCTAGAAGGCTCCTCTAATTCTCTAATGACAGTTCCTCAGCCTGTCACTCTCCAATGTTAGTTTGGTCCCTCCTGCCCCTGCTCCCTCTCACACCCAGCTCAGGTACTCCATCTGTCCCGCCCCTTTCCCTTCCAAAAAACCAGCCTCCTCTGCCCACAGCTCTTCCTTTGGTCCCACTGCTCCTGTCCTGTTGCCATGCATCTCACCAGCTGTTGTCTACAGACTGCTTCTGGATCCGATTTTCACCCCCGCTAACTTTTTTTTTTTATGCACTTCCTGCTGTGTTCATCCCCTCTCACCTGACCACGCCTGGCTCTCCGTGAGTGTGATCTCTCGTCATAGCACCTGCACCTTCTCCTAGGATTAAACTTTGTTAGGCCCGATGGAGTCACAACAGCATGAAAGGTTGTGAGGCAAAGCATGCCAAAGCACCACTGCCATGTGAGGTACCTCGCTCTCAGCAGTGTCGTAATCTCTGCCCTTACGCAGGGGCAAATTAGGAGTCAGAAAGGTGAAGTTTCTGTGTAGCTCTCCTGCCTACTGAGCTTGGTAGCTAAAAGTCCACCCAAAAACTTCCCATGAGTAGGGGAAGCAAGAGATTTGTGGGCTCCCATGTGCTAAAACACGTGTGGGATTTGGCCTCCGTGTTGCTGCTTCACTTCTGTTTTGGAAGCTGGGAAGTGAGGAGGGGAGTGGATGAGAGTTTCCCTTTTTCTGTTCTAAAGCTATGTCCCCAGGTTATTGGTAACTTCTGATGGTAGCACTGTAACAACAGCTACCTTCACATTTGCCACTCCCAGCTATGTTAGAGGGTACGGTGCTGCAGGGCACCTTAGGTAAAGCTCGCGCATGCATCAGGGTGGCCCTGCTGAAGCAGCAATGAAAGGGATTCCCCGGCGGTGGCACCTGGCCACTTACAGCTCTTCCAGCAAGGGAAAGTGCTTCCCTTACTCCCTTTCTAATCCCCTTTCCCTGGGAGAGCCAGGCAGGGAGGGAAATGGCAACAGCAGCGATATATGTGGCTGTGCTCTGCCTTAAAGCCAGTTCTCAAGGTGTGGAGGGTTAAGGAAGGTGGTACTTTTGAGCCCCATTTGAGATGGAGAAGACTGGTTGGGACTGAAGTGCACTAGTGAAAACAGACACCGCCACTGTCAGATTCAGAAGCACACCCACATCCGTGGGTCCCTTGAATATTACCATGACCTCTAAACCCATCTGCTATCTGTGCCTGGGCCCTCTTACCCACAATGCAGGTTTCCTGCTATTTGCTAGCAAATCTGACTTTGGTGTTGGCTATCAAAGCGGATACACGCATTCACACTTGTCTCACATGTACCCCACAGTCATGGATCCCTCAAATATTAGCAGAGTCTCAAAGTGCTTTGACTGGCCTGCCTTGCCAGGCGTCGACTCTGCCCATGGCTGGACCCCAGGCCCCTTGCCCAGCCACTGACTCAGATCTTGAGTGTTTCCAGATACAGGTCTCCTTCTACTCACTGGCTACTCCAGTTTAACATTGCTAGCAAATTATACAAATGCACACAATACATGCAGGGTTAAATTCACTAGAAAAACATAGGCACACCATTGTCCCTCTAGTTGCTGGTTCCTGGATCTGCAGACCTTGCAACCTGCAGCTGCTGGCTCTTAGGCCTTGCAGCGGTATCACACATAGGATAGATGGTGAATTACACAAAAAAGTATTAAAGGAAAAGATTTAGTAAGAAGAAAGGATAGACCTTGGCTATCAGGTTCAGGGTTTGACCCGAGAAGCATACCCACCAGCAGCCTACCTCACAGCAAGTTTCACGCAATTCCACAAACAGCCTCAAATGTACCGTAATACATATGATAATCACATTTCCCCTTCCTTATCAGTGACAGAGCTCAGGTTGACCTGTTCAAGGCTGTATCTGAGTAGTTCCTTTAATGGTATTAGTTACTGTAGTGACCAAAGACAATGTATTGTCTCTCTTATCACCTGCTTATTAATGCTCATGTGTGTTTGTGTGTAATCTACCACTTTCCTTGTTATTTGTTAATTCTTTTATACTGAATAGTGCTTAATCAAATGAAGTAATGAACCAGATGCCCTCCCATCCCACACATGCTTATCCTACCCCTCCTATGCAGATCAGCCTCAGGTGAGCAGGTTACCTCTTCCTCTTTAAACATCCACAGCGTGGGTGATTGTGAACAGGGAGCAGCTGGCTGTGTGTTGCTGTTGGTGAAAATACCAGCAAGGCAACTGAGCAGCCATTCATCAGAGTTCCTTTAGACATTAGTCTGATGGGCTCACCCAGCCCACCCATATCTGCCATTTCTGTTTGATGGTTTTAGAGGTTGGTATCCTGCTCGCTGCTCTTCCACAGCCAGGTCCAAATGTTCACATGCGTGGTCTCATCCTCAGCTGCTGTCCCACAGGGAGCTTTCACACATCTAAAGTACTGCTGGTGATCTGTTTCTTGGGTTAAATCAGTGCATTCAGTGGAGGATTTCAAGACCTGAGGCTTCCACTGTAACATAGATTTTGGAGAGGAGAAAAAGAGGTTCCTTCTACCAGTAGGCTTTATAAGCTCCGTAAAGGATCTTGGTTTGACAGATGTTAATCATTGTGAGCTGAAGACTAGCAATTACACCTGGAGGGTAAGTTTACTAATTAATTCTCTAAGTGCAGCACAATTTATTTTAATATGATTACAAGAATGAATCTCCTAAAACAGTGTTATTTAAAAATGTGTTAAAAATTTTTTTTAATGACTTTTCATGAAAAATGCAATCTCATAGTCATTTTGAATGGTTACCTGATAAGCATGTGGATCTTATGGAGGACTGAAAATTACTAAGTTACGGTTGGTAAAATAACCTTTTATGTGCTCCTCTGTTTGAATAATAAAAAGGCAAAATCCTTTTATGTAGTGTAACAATAAGATTTTAGTGGTTTTAGCATTCCACAGCACATTTCTTAAAAAAAAATCTGATGATGAGAGAATACGAGTGAAACTAAGTATTTCACTAAATGTGTAGTAATGGATTAATAAAATAAGTAATGGGTCGTATTGCTTGGTAATACAGTTCTGAACTGCCTGTGATCCTGGCATAATTTTACAAATAATTGTGTTACAATTGTGCACTGTATTTTAGAACCATAGAGTGCTTTGGGTTGGAAGGAATTTTGAAGGTCATCTAGCCCAACCCCCGTGCAGTGAATGGGGACATCTTTAACTAGACCAGGGTGCTCAGAGCCCTGTCCAACCTGGCCTTGAACATTTCCAGAGATGGGGCATCTACCACCTCTCTGGGCAACCTGTTCCAGTGTTTCACCACCCTCATAGTAGAAAATTTCTTCCTTATCTAGTTTAAATCTACCTTCCCTTAGTTTAAAGCCATTACTACTTGTCCTTTTACAACGTGCCCTGTTAAAAAGATTGTCCTCATCTTTCCTATCAGTCCCATTTAATTGCTGAAAGGCCGCTATAAGGTTTCCCCGCAGCCTTCTCTTCTCCGCAGCTGTTCTTCTCCTGAACAGCCCCAACTCTCTCAGCCTATTCTGAGAGGAGAGGTGTTCCAGCCGTTGGATCATCTTTGTGGCCCTCGTCTGGACCCGCTCCAACAGCTCCATGTGCTTCTTGTGCCGGGGACTCCAGAGCTGGACACAGGACTCCAGGTGGGGTCTCACCAGAGCGGAGTAGAGGGGCAGAATCACCTCCCTCACCCTGCTGGCCATGCTCCTTAGCCTTCTGGGCTGCGAGCGCACATTGGTGGCTCATGTCCAGCTTTTCATCCACCAGTACCCCCAAGTCCTTCTCGGCAGGGTTGCTCTCAACCCCTTCATCCCCCAGCCTGTACTGATACTGGGGATTGCCCTGACCCAGGTGGAGGACCTTGCACTTGGCCTTGCTGAACCTCATGAGGTTCACACAGGCCCACTTCTCGAGCTTGTCCAGGTCCCTCTGAATGGCATCCTGTCCCTCAGGCGTGTGGACCACACCACTCAGCTTGGTGTCATCTGCAAACTCACTGAGGGTGCACTCAATCTTGCTATGTCATTGATGAGAATATTAAACAGCACTGGTCCCAGTACGAACCCCTGAGGGACATCACTTGTCACCGGCATCAATTTGGACATCGACTATGGCACTACCCTCTGGCTGCAACCTTCCAACCAATTCCTTATCCACCTTCTTTTATGTGAAGGCAAAGTGTCCCCCACACTTCAGCAGAAGTATGTAGCTGCCATTAGCACAAGACACAGGGTATGTTGTATTCTCCAAAAATACCCAATAAAGGCGTGCTGATTGGTTTTCTCTGAATTCAGAAAACTTTTGTAGCTTAAAAAGAGAAGGTGGACATAGAGCTGCGTTTAATTCCAGTAATCTAAGCCAATTCTTGCCTGCTCAGTAGCAGGTAAAGGCTTTGATACACAAGCAAACTACCAGGTATCAGCTGCTGTATGTACTAATTGGAGCTCTTTGAGAAGTAAGCTCCTTCAGGCTACCTGGTGAGCATGTGCCTGTGGACCACAGAACAGGTTAAACATGATAACTTGTTTGCATGTTAAAGCCTGTAAGCTGTTTGAAATCTGTGCTCAGGCCTTCTGTTACCTGGAGTGGAGCAACAGTGAGTGGTGGTTCATCAGTCCACAGGTTGGTGAAATCCTTTACACTGTCTCAGTATTAGCAAATACCTGCTTCTTACCTGAAAGGCTTTCTCATTGCCTAAGCAAATAATAGATGTGGACGGGCTTTGTTTAGATGCAGAAGTATGGACCAGGGAGGTATTATGAGTTATTCAAATGTTTTAAGTGTGATACAGATGCCAGGATAATTTGTTATGCCTATTGAAACACCTTGTTCACAGTTTTGTTTTGTTTTTTACTGGGGAACACCAGTTTTCTGGAAAAGCACCAAAACTGCAAGTCCTTGTAGCTAGCAATGTCCGCCATAAGGTGTGCCCGTCACATAAACAGGTGATAGAGTTCTCCCATAGAGACTTTAGCCAGCTTTGTTGATGGAGACAAGGCTTAAACTGGGATATGGATGTGATAAGAGCGGACCGTAGGAAAGGAAGAAAAGGACTTAATTATTATGAAAGTACAAGCGTTAACTATTTTAGCTTTAGTATAGGTGGAATTTTTGTCTGTCCAAACAGCCTTTATAACCTTTCCCAGCCTTGTGTGCTTCCTTCCACCATGTCCTGTCTTGCAACCCCTGCTAGAACTCTGCACTGCCGTGTGAACTTCTGCATCCTAAAACTGCAGTTGCTCCCAGGCTCTCTCTGAGGCTTCTGCTTCATGTTCTCATCCACAAACTCCAGCGGGCTGAAGCCAGGAGAAAAGCCTGAAAGCATTTGAACATCTTTCTATGGACCTTTTAAAATAGCTTTAAGTATGGCATCAATAAAAGCCTCGCACAATGTGGGAAAGATCATGGCATTGAAGAACTGGGAGGGAAAAAATGAGGTTAGTTTTGTACAACTTCAAAGTAGGTCTGTGCTTATGCAGAGTTGGGTGCATTGTCCTGACCAGTGTCTAACTGAAGTCAGGGGGCATGCGTATAGAAAAGTGTGGGTTCTTTGCAGAATTGTTGTTTCGAGTCATCAGTAATTAATTACAGTCACTTGAGAGGGAAAAACTAGTGTCTAATGACCTGGTAATTGTTGAATTAAATAATGTATTGGTCAGAACCATTAAAACTGCATAACCAGATTAAAACTGCGCTGCTTAGCTTGCAACATAATGCACAAATTTTTGAAAGATGCCAAACTGCTAAACAGTAGGGTTAGGTAATTTTGGGGCGTGCAAGCAGTCTTCCTCAGTAAGAGTATGCCAGATACTACATGAGAGTACAAATGTAATGCGTGTGGGTATTTATGCAATACAGCGTCATGTTAGGGAGCTTCTCTGCCCCACTTGGTAGGGCAGTAGATTTATGCCCTGTAGTATAAGCAATAACACTTTTTTGCTGTAAAAATGTGGAGGGCTCAAACTACTTCATGCAGAAACAGTACCCAAATTTGATACTTAGATTACGGTATGGAGCCAGGAGTGCTGAACTGGAGTCTTTATTGATTTTTCAAATCATGCTACATGTTGTAGCAGTCAAATTATAATTATGAAGTAAATGAAAAGGACATTGTGTTTTGCTTGAGTTTATTCTCTGATTATAAAGGATTTTAGATCATCAGTGTGCAGCAGTAGATGGTACAACTTGTAATGTTTTGGCACTGTAGGGAAAGGTATAGTTGCAAGTCTGATGTCTGATCATTGGCGTCAAGGCCTGGTTTCCCAGCAGGGAATTCCATGTTCACTGCTTGTTTGCTAGTCCATCCTAATATTTTTCTATAGTAGACCTGTAAATGAGAAATTGTAGTAGATGTCAGTGGCTTCAGTGGTCCAAAACTCTGAGACAGATGCCTGTCTGTTCTTAGTAATATATTCCAACCAGGTTTCTTGAACTTGGCTTTTGATTTTTTTGCCTCATGTTTTCGCTGGACCATCTCTTCCAAATGATCTTTTTTCCACTTTTTTTTCTCTGATTTTTATGACTGATAGACAGTGACCAGTGTGAAAAGGCCCAGCTGCTTCTGTTTGATCCTTCTCATTAAGATGTCATCCTCCCATTTGTCATCAGTGGCTCTGTCCCCAAGAAGCAGCTGCTCCTGTTTCTTTGCCCTGTGTACTAGTAGCAGGTTAAAAGCTTTATCTTTATCGCTATGGTATAGAAGCTTTATAACTGAATATGCCGTCTGTTTTGAGCTCACAAGCTGGTATGGCATGGCATGGCATGGCTCTGTCCACATTAACAAATACTGAGGCACAGTAGATAAAGACAATCAGTGCTGCAGTCTCTGCAACTGTATCGCAAGGTTTGGCATTTTTGCTGTGGATTACGTGTAGTCAGCCTTCCCACACCAAGCAGCCTCAATGTGCAGGTGTTTCAAAGCTGTCTGAAGCAGTGCCCTGTGGTTTGGACTCGGATGTCTCTGCTAGGGGCTGGGATGTGTTCCGTACGTATCTGGACTCCAGACAAATCTGGTTCACGCGCTCCAAAACTGCTTTCTAAACCTAGCCGATGTGCAAGGCAGCTGGAGGATGCTCAGGGACTGCTGGACTTGGTGTGGGTCCAAGCTGTGCTGAGAGAAGAGGGGCAGGGCCAGTGGGTAGTGCAGGGATGCGTGGCGCAGCATCCCACGGTTCAGGGCTGCTGCTGAAGTCTGTAGCCTGTGCCCCAGGTCAGCCCCGGCAGTCCCACGGGGCTAGTGCACAGGACCCTCAATATGAAGTAAGGAATGGTTATGGAACAAAGCCGTGCAATAGTAAGCGATACTGCTGTCACCGGAGCATTTTGCTGGTGTTTGCCTTGACCGGTGTGCCAGCCGGTGTTTATTATGACTCAGTAATGCATGAATAAATGACACAGAGCTTTTTCTCTGAAGGCTGGTGTGTAGCAGAAAACATCCTGCTTGAGGTTTTAATTTTATTTTGTCGTATATGGAATGAAAACATGCAGCCTGTGTTATTACTATATCAATTTAATGTTCAGGAGTCTGCATGTATTCATACAATTAGCAAAATGTTGCCTGAAAAACATAAACAACTTGTATCACTAATTCTAACATTCTAATTCTGTTTCTTGAGGAAATTATCTTCAATTATTTTACCATCCATGTCCATGAGCTACATTAGCAGTATCAGTTAAGAAGTGTATATCCGACTTAAGAAGTCAAGATCTGTGTCATATGTTTAATGAATATGTGAAGGACAAGAGAAATAAGTCCAATATCACAAAAATATTGATTTCAAACTCTGGTACAAAGTCAGAATATGCTCATAGAAATTTGATATACCCTGCTGTGAGATGTCCCTTTGATCTGTAAGACACTGGTATTTGAGCTCTGACTTCAAAATTCTTTCCTATGAAATTAATTTTCAAAAATTTATTTAGAAAGAGTATAAATAGTGGATTATTTGAAATACAGTCAAAGCTTTGTTTTCCTGAACTAACATATCAATTAGGCTGAGCTATGTTGATCCACATCTCTGCACGCTATAATGAACTTTCCTTTTCAGCCATTGTTTTTTCCAGTTTGAATACCAGTTTATGGAGGTTTGATTCTAAAAGTAGACCAACTTATTTTGCTACTGTCCATCTGGGAAAGCTTCAGTTCACTGAGAAAGCAGCAACAGACCACAGAGCTTCTAAAACCACAGGGCCTCTTCCTCCTACTGATTCTTCATTAAGTACAAAATTCAGTTAAATAATTCAGCCTTGAAGGCTTTCTGAGTATCAGGAAGCTCAATCACAGTACCTGAAAGAGATTTCAACCTGTTCTGTCCATATGAAACCCACATACATCAGGATCCGAGAAATGGGACTTCTCAAGATGCACTTTGAGGTTCGTTCTGATTTATAGGAGTCTGAAAAAAAATTGAAGGGACATTTTAAATGAAAATTTCACACCATTTTTAGTTAGTTTTCTCGAATAGTTGCCTTTTTCAAGGAATGTCTACCAGTGGAAAAGAGTTATAAACCCCATGATATAAACATTTTAGTCAGGAGTATGGTAAAGATTCCTGCCATAATTCTCATAGGAATGGCTAAAACAGGCTTTAGGTTTTTAAAGGAAAATCACACAGTCTTTCCTTTAGCCACAGAATGTAAAGCAATCATTTAAAAGGACCACTAGGCAATGCTTTTAACATCAAGAGGATAAATGTGCTTGGGTATTGAATCCTGTTAGAGGAAAAGGACAGGTGACAAGAAGAAATAAGGAAAATCCTTGTAATAAAGAATTATTGATCTCTACTGCATAAGGGTAACAAGAAGTAGAGAGTAAACTAATTAACAGGTTTCACATAACAGTGTAAGCATAAAAGATACTAGGCTTAGTACAGTAGTTGGTAAACACACCAAAAAGAGATTGTAGCAAGGAGGAAGTATTACTGTCTTTATTAAACACACTGTCAAGACCTCTTCTTTGTGGAGGAGCTAAGGTTGCAATCACAGTAAATGGAAAGCAAGACATGTCTATTTCCAGCTTGCTGATGTTTGCAGAGGAGTCAGCAGAGCAGTGGCAGTGGTAACGTACACAAGTACTGAATTCGCAAACACATCTTTACTTCTGACACCTTCCAGTGCATATTTTTAGAAGTTTTAAAATTACAGTCTTGATCAACTTGGCACAAAACTGTACTTTTTTGTTTTTTAAAGTGGTTAGTTTGCATGTGAAAATAGCTGAAATCTAGTCTTTATACCTCAACTTTAAAACAGCATTGTTTATGCTTTGTTATGATGCCTTTGAGATGCCTTTGTATGAAATAGCAAGTTAAAAAGAAAACAGCTACTGATTTTTATTAATTAGATTTGGGTGATAAGTACAAAAGAAGAACCTGAATGATCAGTTTTGTCCTTCCATTTCAAATTCTCATGTTGGATATTTTCTTCCTCTTCTTTGTAACTAAACATTGTGAGTTTCAGGCTACATTATTACCTTGTTAATCTTTCCAGATAGTAGGGTAAGATTTAAACATTTCTTCTTAATCCCTGGTTTTAGTACTGAATGTGGATCTCAGCTCTCTACGTCTACCATGTCACGTGATCATACTAAACAAGGAAAGGTCGGTATTGTTTACTTGAAAAATATCTTCTTTTGCTGAGGCGCCCTATTATTCTGGAGATCAGTATAATAATTCATACAAGCCTAAGTGATTCATAAATACCAGTTTTTAAAATTAAACAGTGAAGTACAGAGAAAATGTCAGGGAAGACCCTGGAGTATTGAGTACCACTTCAGAATCATCTTGATGTGCTTTATTGCTTTTCTATTAAAAAAAAAGTGTAGACAGATATAGTCCTTTATAGATGTTCTTTAAGACAGCTTCCATCTATTTATGATCTACAGTTCTCATCTTAAATACATTGTGGTGAATAACAAGTCAAATAGCCCGCTGAACAGAGTGAGATTGTTCAGGTAAAATGTTTGCACAAATAAATGTTTGTGGAACTAACCACAGAGATTGCAAGGAAAACTGCATCCAAAGCCAAGATTCAGGAAGAGAAAAGCTTTGGGGAAATTGTATGACAAAGGTAAAGATAAACAAGTGTTCTTGGAAGGAGAGAGCTGGGGCGTGAAGGAAGACTGATGGCTGATGGTGTAACTCATGTGCGTGCCACCTCCGTATTGCAGGGGTTTGGGGCAGTGGGCAGGGAACAGAGGGAGGGGTATAAGGAAATGAGAATTAAATTTTATGGAAAATTGCATGAAGTGATTAAACTGTACTTGGTTTCCCGATTCCTCTCACACCCATGAGGAGATTTGAGTGCTGAAGGTGTTCAGAGGAGGAAGATTCTGGTAAGGGCATCCCGGAGGAGCGGGCAGAGTGGGGTTAGAAAGGAAGCTATAGCTTCAGGTGTGGAAGACTGACATGCTGAATCTCGAGTGTGTTTTGGCCATGGGAGTAACAAAAAACTGCATAGTGGTTGCAGCACAGCTCGTGCAGAGCAGGCCCAATCTGTCCAGCAAGTCCGGAGCAGCACCTGCAGCTGAGGGAAGTAACACGAGTAAGTCTTAAGGCACCTCCAAAAGAATCGGTAAGGGTTTATTGACTGGCAAAAGCAGATGAGAGGGGATGTGTTAGGACTTGGGAGATGTGTTGAAGATGTTGCTAAAATCAAGGAAATACCTGCTGTAAGTGGAGTCCAAACCACAGCCTTCACTGCTTAATGAAACAGCAAAGCAGAAGTTCTGCTATTAATCATCACGTGGGTTGTCACTTGTGAGAATTACGTTGCTGTGCATTTTTTAAATTCCAACTTTTGGGCAGGGAAGGTGGGGAAAAATGGTTTAAAATACATTAATTTAGTAATTAGGGTAAGACGTGTTTTACTAGTTTGGCTAAGAGTAGGAATTGGCTTTGTATTTTGAGTATGACACAGATGCTCCTGCAATACTACTATTACGCCCTTTAGGTGTTCTGTAAACAGAAATAATATTAATTTTGCTTAACAACAGTTGTAAGAAATCAGAGTAGCTCTAAAGGGTGTAATAAAATTATTCAAAATTTCATTCTGAAGTAGATAAATATCATTTCATGTTTGTGACCAAGGTATCAAACCCTGCATTTAGTTACACGAATGTAAGTCCATGCCATTTACCCAGGAGTGAGGTATTATGTGGCTATGAGCTTGCACAGGACCTGTCTGTAGTGTGTTAAATATTTATAGATTGCATATTAACATCAGCACTTAAATATTGTTATGAATACTTATTAGGGTCACTTTCATTAGTGTGTGTGTGCATGGGTGTCCCTCACAGCGTGAGAACAGTGGGTTTGCTCTGGTCTTTCTTTTTATTGATGTAGGGGTTTGTCTGGGCTCAAGCAAAAAGATGACAAGCAGTGGCATATATCTGCTGGTGAACTGGGCAATAATGTAGTCTATTATTTAAACATGATCTTAGTAGCAAGCACATTGGTTTTGTTTTATTAAAATTCCAACACTTCACATTTTTATTAATCACTTTCCCACTCCTTCTATTCACTTGTATCCTGATGCCTGTGCTCCGGTACCCATAGCAACACTTGTTAATGCTAATGAAACTGCAACATCCTAAGCTCCCCGACAGAGCAGCCCTGTTAAATATGGCTATTAAGCACAGTTGTATTTCTGTTAGTTCCAGCTCCCAGCAGACACCTGCTCTATAGAAACTCTGTCCTGAGATATTAGGATTTGGTAACTCCCAGGTTTTCTTAAAGCTGTCATTTGACTGGAGTAGAATTCTCATATTCCCAGACAGTGGATGCTACAGAATATGTATGGTTTCTGTAAAACTGACAAAGGTTTAGCCATAGGATTAAGTACTCTTTTGAAAAGTGCTCATTTGCATTCAATGAAAAACCGGCCAGGGCTGAGACTGACTGATCTTAGGGGAAGCTGCAGGATGTGTTGTCTCCTAGAGCACGTGGACATTTTAACTAACTATCATTCATAGTGTGTTAACAAGCAGCAGTAAAAGCTAAATAATTCCTCGGGAACTCAGACTCAATTCAACATAATAGAAGTACTTGAGTGCTTTAATATATAGAGGTAGGAAATGGTTATGTACGTTGATTTTTCTTTCACTAAGGAACATATTTGCATGTAGTATTGGTGAGGATGATGACAGGGTGTTTTATTTCTATTATTCTGAGTTTTGTTTTTGAATACTGTTTATTTGGCAAGTTGTTAGTCATCCATCTTTTATACTCTAGAAAACAAAGGAAAAATCCTGTAATCAGTGTAAAAGCTCTTCCAAGAATATGACCACAAATTAGAGAATGCTGCTGTGCCAACAAATAGATGCTGCATTGCCAAGGCTGCAAAACAGGGAAGCTGTCATGTGTGTATTCCATGTCAAGCCAGTGCTTCTTGATACTCTTTTTTCACTATAGCTCAAAAAAAACTTGAATGCTAGACTTGAATGCTAGACAAAGCTTTAAAACTGCTCATTTCCCAAAGAGATTTTAAATGCAGCACTGTTTTGTGCAGAATTACCTATAGGAATCCAGCTTGGTTCCCTAAAGTACCTTATCTGGGGGTTTGGTCATTTTGATAACTGGATGGTTTTTGCCATCTAATCAATGTGAGCTTGGGGGAGGGTGCTCAGCCTTTCTATTTTCCAGTCAGCATCTGTTACGCTGTTAGTGTGGAGTGCCAGGCGTGCTAGGTGCCTTTTGTTTTCCTGTCATTCTGTCTTCCCTTTGTTCTTTACCTGTCTAAAAACCTCGGTCTTTTACTCATTGTTTGGACTCCTTTATTTGCCTGTGTATCTTTGTTGTGTTCATTTTTGTTTTAGGATCATTTCAAGTTCTTGTGCTAATCTCCTCATAATATTAACCAGCTGTATTAATGAGATAATAAACCAGACTTGTTGGTAATGAATTGATTCATTCAGCTACTGGATTTAATTAGAAAGACACTTAACATTCCAGCAGATGTTCTTATTTTGTTTCATTATCCTTGTGTTACCAGCAGTGGGCTTATAAAAATATACGCTGCATGTTTGTATTTACATAATACACTTTTCTACCTAAAGCCTTGTTGTTGTGCCATAAACTGCAAAAAATGACATGAAACCTGTAAATATGTATCTTAAGCCAATTTATATGAATTCCTCTTTCATCATTTCATTTCTCAGACTACATGCAGTCTTGAATTTTCAGAATATTCTTCATCTGCTAATAAAATGCTTAATCTTTTTAAAATGAGTTAGATTTCTTCTTCTCTAGTTAAAAACCCTTGCCTTTGGACCTATCTACTTTTCTTGTGGTCTCATGACTTTCATTCCTTTTTATCTCGTGGCAAAGCTTCAAAACAAAGGATACGAGTGCTCCCCTCCTCAGCATCCCCTGCAGACTAATGTAGGGGGTTCCTCCCTCGGCTTGCTGGTTGCTGGCTGGAGGGATCTGCCTCTCCCTGAGCACCAGCTCTCGAGTCATGGCTGCGGGTTCCACCCCGAGGCCAAGCTGTGTGAGGTAGGAGTTGTAACAGTGACGTTATTTCGTTGATGTGAACCTCATTACCGCCGTTTGCCAGTTAGAGAACGTGATTTATGCAGCAGCATTCAGCTTGTCCGCAGATCCAGTCAGAGCACATAGTTCAGATGTGCAGCCAAGAAGAATTGAACATGAGGGCTCTTACTGCGTTGAGTGCGTTACGTATGCAAATGCTGACAACCATTGGTTTTGCTAACTGAAGCCAGTGCTGGATGTCCTTGTTAGGAATCACAGTGATAAAATCTTAGTGTTTTCTTTTCCTTTGTGTGTAAAGCTTTTGAAGGAACCTTGCACACTTTATAAGGCATGCTCACGGTAAAATTACATGAAACAACTGAGGCTGCTAAGCTGAGAAGAGAGGAAGAAGCTGAGATGAGAAGAGGAAGGTCCTGTTTCATCTTTTTTCTTCCCGCTGCGCACTTGTTAGTTTGCGCTTGTGCTTGGTGGACTCTTCTGTGACCGTTTTCAACATTATTGAGCAAAAAGAAAGGAGTAGTTCTGTCTGGTTAAATAGTTGAATCAACTCATCGAAGGATTTAACAAGCCTAGGAGCCAGCGTGAGCGGAAGGGCGATAGTAGGTGGTTAGGACTGGTAGGATACAGTAGAGAAATACAAACAAGCCACCCCATCACTTCTTGGTGGCAGCAAGCTGTTACACTGGCTAAACCATCTCTGAGAACTTTGCCTTTCACAACTCACCTTCAAATGCTGATTCTTTCCTTTCTGTTCTTTATGATACTCACATCTATTGTATTGGCCGTAAAATTACACGGCATATTGCTTTGTGATAATTGCATGTGTGATTGTGCAGGTAGAGTACATTGCTTGTACTTCTATAGTCTGTATTGTAACTGTGTGGGCGTAACGTTTACTTAATGTGCAAACTAGCATTAGTTTTGAGTTGAGAACAATTGTATTTGAAACTAAAAATGTTCCAGTAAGGAAAAGGAATCCATTTTGAGCCTGTTGCTTCATGAGCTGTGAAGATTAACTAGTCTATACTATAACAACACTTAAAGCTATATAATTTCTATAACAGGCAGCCTTTTTTTCATTTTCTTTTATCACTGTTGTAATGGGGTGTAGACTTCCTGTGCTGAGATCAGGATTCCATCCTATGTGTGCTTATAACAAAAAATAGTGCTTATTTTAGTTTTGAAAGTGATTTGTGTAATCCAAATCATTTTCTATACCCTCTCATTGTCCAATGTCTTCAAAGTATTAATTTTATTTTACCCTGAAGAACTGAGTATACTTCTTAGTCTTTGTTTTCAAAGAATGTATTACTCCAGTCTCTTCTTTCTATTCTGCTTTTTTAGCTCTGAATTAGCTGTAAAAGATCACAATTTTATCTGTCCTGTTACAGGTTGAACAACATGGTGTCAACTGGTGAATGAGAGAGAGATTTTCTTCGTTCCTGAGGTCAGCGGGCTTTCTGTGAAGCCTTTGGGGTATCTGTTTGCATAACAGTCAGTCATACTGTTTTTCTGTTAGGCAGAGGAGGAAAACTTAGTGGTGACAGGATGACTTGGCAGAAACTTAATGGATTGATTTTATGGGGCTCTGTTCTCATAGGGAGCTAGGTCCTGTGCTGTTCAACACAGACACAAATGTGAAGGGAGTTAGGTGATAAATTTTGCTGTTTATACTTTTTTTTCCCCAAGTGGTAAGCAGGAGGGCCAGCTGAAACATTGCAGAAGGATCTCATGGTATTTGAGTGAACTGGATGAAAAAAGTGCTATTCAGTGTTAACAAGTGCAGAGTAACACACATGGGAGTGAACACAAAGAATGTGTCCACTGTCTTGTACGTTAACACCTGATTCACAACTTCTCTGAGACTTTGAAATCACTGAAGATGATTCAGTCGTTAATTCTGTGATCCGAAAAGCAAGAAAAATGCTAGGAATAAAAAAGAAAAAAAGAAGAGATTGAGGAAAGCCTGCTTGATTTAGAAATCCGTTTTCTTCCACTCTTGGGTGTTTTCAAGCCATCCCTCACCCCAGCACATGAGGACAAATGGACTAGAACAAGCCAACAGTTGAACAAGGACAGCAGGGAGTGAAGGACGATTAGGAGAATATGAAATGTTGCTGCAGGTTTTTGTAGCTGTTGAAAGACCAACAGTTTCAAATAGTGCAGTGGAAGGGAAAAAAAAAAAAAAGGCTATAAAATGCTGTTAAACTGAGGTACTCATATAGACTGTGACTTAAACTCTCCACCCTCAGATTTATGGAAGACTGTGCTATTTGTGTCACTCCTATTTGTTTGCCCTGTTTTTATACACTTGCCTGGGTAATTGCTTCTTGCCACTGTCAGCCAGGGCACTTGCACTAGACGTGTTTACTCTGACCCCATGAAGTCGTTCTTGGAGACTTTTAAGAGAAGGTTGTGGAGATTTTAAGAGAAAAGCCTGCTGCTTTGCCCCTCATTTTCAAGTGTCTCTGCATGTGGGAGTCCTGGTGGAGTCCAAGAACTCAGTCTGAGTGGTTTTATTTCCCTGTTAGCCCTTAGCTGTACTTTAGCTAACAGCTTTGATTCAGTACCTGTGGCCACTCTGCTCCAAATATAGAGGCAAAATTAGCTGCTTTTGCAGAGATTTCAATAATACGCTTAGCTTTATTTGTACTGTTTTGATGTTTGTGTTATGTGTTAGTCCATTAAGTGCTACGCTGAAGGCTGTGCATCTTCGTTCAGCTCTGTGCTTTTATTCTCTTATTCAGTGTTTTTGGCAGCAGATGAGTGCAAAGATATTTTCATGCATTCTTTTTTCCCTCACCTCCTCCTTTAAGTGCCTTTGAAATAAATTGCATAAGCTTCTGCATTTGCCACACCGGTCCAGTAGTCTGTATTTAAATTATTCTCTTTTAGTATTAGATACTCTCTTTGGATAGCAAAAAAAATCTTCAGCCCAGTTTATTACTTTCAGCAACTCGCCACTACAATTAAAGGTTAGCAGTTCTATTCTTCAAGCCCAAACAACTGCTATTCCTGAGTACTTAAGCTAAATAACTGTATCGGCTCCTTGTCTATGTTAAGTAGCAGTTCCTGCCACACACACCTATCTTTTGAAAGTTGGCTTGTTGAGGCAGATAGGCAGTTGTTTATTTAGACTTCTGAGTTTTTAAATAGGTCATTCCAAGAGACCTACACCAAAAAATGAACAAAAAGCAGTGTAGCTGCTTACTGGGCACAGCTGAACTGGCTGACAGAGTATCTTCTTAGTTCTCTTGGCATCAGTGAGAGTCAGCAATTGCAAAGGAAATTAAGTTGCTCTACTTTTCTCACTAAACATGTTTTAATGATTCTTCAGGCTATAAACAAACCTAGAATCTTGCAGGTAACGTCAGTTTTGCTTGCAAGAGCTGACCCTTTCGTGAGGATTGCTCTAGCATTTAGAGTAGCAGCTGCTTTGCTTAAAGTAGTAAAAAGTGGAACAATTTATACAATGCCAGTTTAAAAAAGAAATGTGTGGGGGAAGGGAATGGGCTGAATTGCAGGTAAAACTATAAGAGGAAAAAATGTTAGATTGTCAACGGCTGTTGTATTGCTCCAGGTAATGCCATGCTCTGTGTGCTGCCATCTCTCAGTGCTGTTTATTTTTATTGGATAAACTGAATTCAATGTAGCCTGACCAACAGTCTTCAGACAAGTCACTGCCTTTCCAGGAAGTTTTATTTTTCAGATACTGTAAGTAAAGCCTCAGCAGTTGTGTGGGGCAGATGTGTTGTTCCAGGAGCAGCATGGAACCGATGAAGCCATACACACTGCAGTTTTATACCCATTCCCACCTGTGGCTCACAGTGGCTCCAGCTTCCCCTCTGTCCCTGGCGGCACCTGCATGGGGCAGCTGTCAGCACAGTGCCGTGGCTGCTCCGGAGCACGGCATGGCCTCGCTGGCTGGCCAGCCGCTGCTGAACAGTGTGTGCGATGGGTGGCAGAGTCTTGTTACCCTCCCTGTGCCTTCCTTCACCTTTACCTGAAATTTGTCATAGAACTTTTAGGAACTTCCCAGGTCCCTCTCTGAAACTGCAGCCCTTCTTTGGTTATTTCAAAGTCTTGACGGAGGATGGGGGAGGAGCACTGCTTCATTAGATTATTTTCCTAAGAAAAAAATGCTAAATAGCTATGATTTTTAAGGTTATTTTTGAAATTTTCCATGTGGACAAGTTGTCAAATGATCAGATTTGGTTTGCTTGCCATTGTATAAATACACTTTTGGATTTTGTAGGGTGAAAAATGTCATACATGGATTCTTCTGTCTGATAAATACTGTTAATTAAACTTCCTTTAACCTTACACATTTTAAAATTTGTGTGTGACACAGTAATAGGTTTGGGAGAAGGCCTTTTTCTTAATTATTTAGATATCTTCAGGTATCTTTAGATGTCTTTAGAAACTGAAACTCAGGAGGTTTCCTCTGAATATCAGGGAACACCTCTTTCACTGCGAGGGTACCCAAGCACTGGCACCGGTTGCCCCAGCAGGCTGTGGAGTCTCCATCCTTGGAGATAGTCAGAAGGCTTCTGGACATAGTCCTGGGCAAGTGGCTCCAGGTGGCCCTGCTTGAGCAGGAGGGTTGGACCTGATGAGCTCCAGAAGGTCCTTCCAACCTCAGCCATTCTGTGATTCTATGAAATTTAATTTCTTTACAGAGGTGTTCATGTCACTGCAGGAATCTGGAGGCATGGAGTTTATTCTTCTGCTGCACAAGTTAACTTCACATCTCAAGAGTCAAGGAGACCCATGATGTTTTCTTTTCAGTTTTCATCCTCAGAGTGCAAGAACTACTGGGGAGCTTTTTCTGTTTGCTTTTACTCTCCTTTTGCTATCCAAAATTGATGTAGCTAAAATTGAAGATGCATATTTAGATTGGCATTTGCTTCCAAGATAAATGCTTGCCAAAGACTGAGATATGATTTGTCTGAAAAATGAACACCGTGGTTTATTTCTAGACAACTGGAATCTGGTTAGGCTAATGGGGCCAGCTGTTGAGATCTGTTGGTCAAAGTGTTTCTTAATGAATTACACTACTTTATGCTTTATGAATTTATGAATTTACACTGCTGTTGTTTAAATACGAGGGGGACACACACATATACCCTGAGTCAGCCTGCTTCTTTGCGATACTATTGCGGTGATGCACATTCCACCCACTTGTTGAGCTACAAACAGCAGCGAACCTGGAGAGCATAAGCCGGTGACTCCCCTCTGTGCCGTCATTTGAGCAACCCGTGCCTGACTGGAGCAGTGTGGTGCAAACATGGGCCGTTGAGCTTTCCATGTGGGGCGTGGCTGGCCCCTCCTCAACATCTGTGCAGTTAGGAAGTGTTTCATTGGGAATAAGCTTCCACGTGGCAGTAATCTTTACCAGGAATAGTCTTTTCCTTTGTCATAGAACAGTGAGTGAGATGCTGATGGGGAAAAAAAGGCAAGACAAATGCATACAGACCTTGAAGAGTCAATAAGAAAATGAGAGAAGTGCAATAAATAAAAGTATAATTAGGAGAAATCAGCATAGAAAATGGTTTGTGCTATACAGTCGAAAGCCTTCCTGATAGTACAAGGAATGTGGCAAAGAGAGTAGCTTCAGTCGTGTAATAAGTAGACTAGGAAGTGAAAGGAAGAAAAGTAGGTTTCTGATCATAAAACTTCCTTTAGTAATAAGCAGAGCACTTGTGTCTGTCTGACTTGGTGTCAGCTGGGATTTTCTGTTGGAGCAGATACTTGAGAACTGTCCTGTGCTAACCTCCCGCTGTCCTTGGAAGTAATGCCATCAGCTTGCCTCCAAGCACCTTGTTGCTAGAGTGATCCATGCAACAAAACCGGGAGCCAACAAACCAGGTTTTACATGTACTGCCTAAAAGTACTCCAAGTGAAGTAGATTTATTCACTTAGTGAAAATTAATTGTTCTTTTTGTTTATTTTAGATACAGAGTATATTTTGGAGCCTCTGTCTCTGCCAGAAAGTCCAGGTGGTGTTTCCACTGTAGAAAGTTCTGCCTATGTGCCTTGTATTTTCTGCAAAGAATGCTATATCTTAGCAGAACAAAACCAGCTCCTGAAGCACATGATTATCGAGCACAAGCTTGTCATAGCAGATGTGAAACTGGTTGCAGATTTTAGAAGGTAAGGGTTATATTGTTTAAAATGAGTGTGTGTGTATGCAGAGATCATAGAAAGCTTCAGAAAATGAGAGGTCATCTTTTTAAAATACTTTAAAAAGTAGTGGGGTGTTGTGGGATGATTTTTATTACTTTTTTGATGAGTTTTTTGTTACTGGACTGTAAGGTTGTTTTCCCGTTCCCCTCCCACTCCCCAGCTGTCAGATGTTGCTGGGACCAGGGGACTCGATACTAGAATACAGGGCAATTCCTCTGTTAGACATTCTTTGACATATCCTGGGGACTTCTCAGGTCTTGTCACTAATCAACAAGCTGCGTACAAACTAGAAAGATGTTTATTTTGTAAAGCACATTCTAGACAATCAATGCTCCTAATTTGGGGATTTTTTCATATAGGACAAGACTATTTCTACCACTGAACAGTGTCCTAAAGCTGTGTATTGTATGCAGAAGCTGCTCAGTACAGGATCTCTCCCATTCTGGAATGAAATTCATTTGCCCCATTTTAAGTATGCCAGTATTTCTCCACAGAAATCACATTTAATCCTTAACTATACTTTACAGTACCGTGATCTACAGACAACTGTGACTTCTTCTACAGTTGTGTCATTGATCATCTCAGCAGGGTCACATTTGGCTTTCTCTCTCTTAACTTCCTCCATGCTGCTGGCATGGCCCCAGTTGGCTTATAACTTCAGAGTCTGGGAGCTTGCTTGGCATTTTGCTTTCGCACACAGCAATGTATGGGCCAGGCGGTGGGCTAGATGGTACCTGCCAGTTCGTAGCTAGTTCTGTTGCAGTGTTTAAATGTTAGCCGGATAATTTCTCAACTAAAAGGAGTTTTCTGTGAAGTCTTCTGTGACTCAGCCAAAGCAAGTAACTTGTGTCTATCAAGATGCGAAAAAAAATGAAAGATTAAGACGAAATTTAGGAAGAGAACTGTAAGCCATATGAAACTTTATTCAGATGTATGAGCTTAACATTGCTTAAAAGTGAAAACTGATACTTGTTTTTGTTTGGTTTTATGCTGAAAGCAAGCAGAACAAGAATTCAATGTTGTTTGGAGATAATGCTAGTTTCTTCAGCTACAGAAAGGGACTGGGGTTGCTCAGTCATGGACCGCCAGTTTAAGTGTGCTTGAGGGATTATTCTGCGTTAATAAAAATGTATTTTAAAATCACCTTTTCAAGAAAATGCCCATTTAGATTCTTTTTGCTGCTAATGCAATTGGAAGGTAGCCAGATCTTACAGAGAGTGGCCCCAGGATGTGAAATGACGGAGTTGTTAGTCTGAAGTGTGACTTCTCTTATTCGTTGTACTGAATATCAGTAAAATAGTCTAATACTATGTGCAAAAAAAGAAAGTATAATATGAGGTATTGAACTGAAGCGTGGAAAATACAGGGAAACAACTATGAAAACATAGTATTTTTTATACTTAGCAATGAGTTACTATAGTTTTAGGAATACATTTCTTGACAAAACTATGAGAAGTGGAGAATCCAGAGAAAAGCAATGCTAATGGAATTTTGTAATTTTTTTTAAGTTGGAAGAACAAACATAAGTTGGCATTACAGCAAGGGGAAGAGATAAGGGGAATATGCTTCCACTGAATGACTGCACATGATCACTTATGGGCACTGATCATTTATTCTCTCTCCCTGGAAGTATGACAAGGCATTGGCTTTATTTGATCATTGATTATTTGGGTTAGGTTTTATGATATGAAATCCCTTAGCGGCACAGGCAGTTATGGTTAGGTGAGTTTGTCTGAACAGTGTTCGTTTATTTCAGTGCAGGGGGCAGACTAAATGACATCTTGAAATCCCTTAATTAGCACATTTATGTCCTAAAAGCTCAAGGGTGACTTACCTGGAAGACTTGCTGTTTGATGCAGTGGCAAGACTGTTTCACTGTGCATTATAAACAGTGGAGTAGGCAGGGGGACAACAAAACACTCACCTCTTACTTACTGACTTCTAATGATGCTTCTGAACGAGCTTCAGCCATGCATGCTGGCTTCACTGTGCTTAGCTGTCCGCTGTACTGGAGGTTAAACCTCTCTGTCTCAGAGTTAGGAAAAACAAATATGTGCTGATTGCTTGGAAGTTGCAGTTAAGTCCTCATATATTAAGTTAGATGGGAAATAGAGGTAACATGACCCACCATCGGATGTGATAGCTGTGGCAAGTAAATTAAAAGCTACAGCTATTTAGAAATGTCCTCATAATAATCATATCTGTTTTTTTATGATTCTTTTCCTAATTAGATGGCATGTCAATAGGAAGCTGTCATTAAATAGTTAGCCTTTACCTATAGTTAGCCTTTACTGACTCTCCCATGGTCTATATCAAGCATATGAGTCATTAGTATAAATATAAACAGGCACTTAAGCATTTTCAGATTTTTTTTTTATAGTAAAATTTTTAATAATTAGCACAAGGATTGTTTGGTTCCCTTCATCATATAATTGAAGGTGGTGATTTCTTCTTGGTTAGACAGTAGCTTTTAGTTCAGTGGAAACTTAATCTCAGCTGGGGTCTGTTGATGCTGCTGTAATACAAACAGTGATAGTACAAGAATGTTTCTAAACCCATGTAGTTGATGGGCTAAACCTTCCAGATGTGTTTAGGGCTTTCCTTGTTCTGTCTGCTATCCTACCCCGAGGTGTTCGGGGACTTCATTTTTCTGTCTTTCCAGTTGCCTGCCAAGCTACAGCTTTCACTGTAACTCCACAGGAGACCTGTCAAAACCTCACTTTTGACAAGTTGGTGTTTTTACTGAGTTTCAGATTCCTGCCTGTATCTTGCAGAGCACAGAGCACAATATTTTGGGAATTGGAGAGTACACTGCAGTATATCTTTTCAGTAAAGACGCATTTGAGTGGCACTTCTGTCTGAAGATGTGAATAGGTCACAGTGTTTATGTAAAGATCAGTGAAAATGTGTCTTATTGAGTTTGTCACTTTGACAGGATAGTTAAACCCAGTTTTAATGAAGCTGAATTAATTTAATGAATTTGAAAACTAGATTAAAGGAAGAAGAAACAGAGACAAGAATTAAAACCACTAAACACTCCTAAGAATTTAGAGGATGGAAAAAACAGGGGCTGATCAACTGTTCATTAAACTTTTTTTTGATGTTTCCTTTTTCACTAATCATCTTCCCTTTATTTTCAAAGATACATCTTGTACTGGAAGAAGAGGTTTGCAGAACAGCCCATCACAGACTTTTGTAGCGTGATAAGACCAAATTCGGAAGCTCCATTAGGTAAGTATTCTGGTTGCTTACTCTCTGCTGGCCAGATCCTGTGATAATTTCTGGCATATACTGCTACTTTCATCAGCCAAGTGTGAAGTAATCTGACACTAGGTCAGAAAACCACAGAAGTAATGTTTAACACTTAACCACGTATTTAAACTTACCTTTTCCAAGGATTGCAGCACATGCTTCAGCACTGTGCTGAATGAGGATGAGCTGAATACATGCTTAAATGCCATGTTGAATTGGGGCTGGTTGCAAATCAAGGCCTAGAGCAGTGCTACTTACATCGTGGCTGGGGAAGCTTTGGTACCCACTACATAAATAATTGGTGACAGTCCTTTGAGAAATGTGGAGAAATATTCCCAGTGAGAGCTGTCTTTTCCGACTTCACTCTGTCCACCAGCCCTTCCGATGCTGCTAACTATTCCTGGACAGCAGGGCCTCGGTTGCCTTTCCCTTTCCCTTGCTACAGTGCTTAGTGCCCTGAGAGTACTGGGGGACAATATCTTCGCAGTAGGGGTACAAAGATTGCCGTTTTCTGGGCTCCAACACAAGACCAAAGTCCATACTTCACAGCTGTGCTGCGCTGGCACAGTGGGACATTCCATTGTAGGGACAGTGGTGACTGTGCAACAGAAGCGTTTTTCTCAGAAGTAGCTGATTCATTTCGTTGGCTTCCCCTTTTCTAACAGAAAAATATAGTTTACCTAAAAGCAGATAAGAGAACATTGGGGCTTTCCTGCATCTTTAATTCATAGAATTATAGAATCACAGAATTGTCCGGGATGAAAGGCACCATATACATCATCTAGTTCCAACCCCCCTGCCATGGGCAGGGACACCTTCCACTAGACCAGGCTGATGAGTTCTCCACAGAGAGCTTAGAGGAAGAAATGCATGCAGCCAGTGTCAGAGATGGGTGGAAGGTGAAAACTGAGTACAAAATGGATGGAAATGAATTGTTTTAATTATTCAGACTAATTTTAAGAAAAATAGTCCTAGAAAAGATGAAAATCTCTCCAAAGACCATAATTGTGTTTCTCTTATATATGTGTGGTTTTGCTTCTGAAATTTTAACACTTAGCACTCAATCTGAAAATCACAAATCAAATGCCTGAATGCCAGAGATTGCCAGAATTATAAACCAGAAATAGCCTTTCCAGAGGACAATGAGTATGCTTTGTTATTTGTTTGTTAACAAATTTGTTGAGTTTAATGGCTAGATCCTTCAAATTTGGTAACTCAGAAATCAGGGATTTTGTCTTACTTCATACAGGCTTCTGTATGAAAAGATGGGAAAAGCTGAAATCTAGCAAGTTTAAAATTGTAAAAGACTTAATAATGGTCATTTCACTTCACCAACCACATAACCTTTTGATTAAAATATGAGTAACTTTAAAATGCTAAATATTTTTGTGGTTTTATATTTTCTTACATGCTGAGTAATTTTAAGGTAATTAATGTGAATAAGATTTGTTTTATTATTAAATTGGCAATGTCCATAAATAGTAAGAAGCTTAGTAAACATAAAATGTGGGTAAAACATGTGAGTAGAAATGTAAATTAGGCAAGTCTCAATGTGTGTTACTAAACAGCTGTGGTGCATATCTGCAGATGGAACAAGATGTGATGGTAGAAGGTAGTGGGATCATTCAGGATAAGGGGAAGGGTATACCAAGTGATGATAACTACTGAAAATTGACAATTACTTAGGGAAATAACTGAAAATCCCACATGCAAGATAAAGGTGATTTCATGTTTCTTGCATGCTGACTTTATACTGCAACCAACATAAATGATTAAAATTGCTTTATGTCTCAAGAAGAACCATCACAAAAAAGAATAAAGCTGGTAGTAGGCAGAAAATGTGCAAGACTTTTGTCCGTGTACTGCAATATACATGATGTAAAGGTCTTATAAATATGTATATACAAATATTTAAGCATGTTTCTTTAAATTATGAAATTAAAATAACTGACTTCTATAGATTAAAAAACACATTCTCACCACATTCCAAAGGTTTAGCAAATTATGTGCCAGAAATATTCAAAGCAGCTGCAACTTCCCATCCCTTACCCACACTTCCCAATTATTTAACAGAAGAACAGGACAATTATTTTCTTCTATGTGATGTTTTACCAGAAGACAGATTACTAAGAGAACAGCTTCAGCAGAAGAGACTGGTAAGAAATTACTGTTGTTTCATTTTTGAGGTAAACAGTTCCGTAGTGTAATATATGGTAACTTAGGGGGCATTTTAAACGCAAAGCATTTTTTGCTAGACTGCGAAATTCTGGGATTTTTGTAATTTTTTTAAGCTTATTTCCCTAGCTGCTGCACATACACAAACTCCTTGTTTACAGATTTTTTTTTTTCCTTGGAATAAATTTACAGGTTGTATACCAATATTCCGCATGAGTGGAAGATAAGCCCACAGCACTGAAAAAGGCTGAGTGTGCTGAACGTTTTTCTTCTTGCAAGAATCTGCAATGCATTGACACACTATCTTTTGTGTAAAAATATGCGTGTAGGGAAATTAGCAAAATAAAACTCAGTGTGCGATACTGTGAAAAGGGAAGGTGATACTTATTTACAAAATCTTCAGGCAAGTTGGTTTTGTGCATTCACACACTCTCTTACCCAGATTTCATGAATTCACACTTGCATGCTGACAAGTACCACGGTGCGTGAGTGGAGGAAGTCTGAGCAGTATTCTTTCTGTGAGGTGCAAAGGACAAGGAATGCCAGCTGTCAAGTCCTTGTGAACTGCTCTGGTTCTTCTTGCTTGGTGATGGCAACCTGGTGCTTTGGACAGACCCGTCATATCTTTTAGGTGATGTCAGTTCTGAATGAGTGGTCCTTCACATTAAGCTCTTGCTAACTTCAGCTTCCATGAGTCTTAGTCCAGATTGCTTACCACTGGGGTTTTTTTGTTGTCTTCTTGTTTGAAATACACATCCGTGGTGTGTTTTTGCTGTTGGGCTAATATAAAAATGAACATTATGTGATACATAGCAGCCTTGTTGCCAGTCTCCTCGTATTAGGACGCAGGGTCTTCTGCTGGCAAGTCATCTGTACTGTGAGGTGTTAGAGCACTGGCCTTATGGTCTTTACCTAAATATGTTCCTCAGTTTACTGCTGGCAGCTGTGTGCTGGCACTTGTCAACCTAGGCCTTTTAACCTTTTGCTGTGCTGTTCCTTCTGGTATGTTTCTGTTACCAGTCTGTACATACACAGCATGCAACTAAAGACACTTTAAATCATAAGCATTCAAAATGAAGAAGATGCTTACAAAAACCAAATTGTAGTCCCCAGGAAAATTGGGACTGGCAGGTAAAATTCATTTGGTTCAACTACCCTGTGAGTGCTGTTTCAGTTTGCTGGCTTGAGCAATGTTCTGCAGCTCGTGGCACAAATCCCCAGAACCTGGGGAGTACAGACAAGTCTTACACAGCTCTCCATAGGATCCCAGCTGCTGCAAAGGAGAACTGTGGTAGTTCTGCCACTGAGGATTTCCCATGGAGTTGGAGTTGCCTCAGCTGAAGTTGTCATTCCTGTGTAGGTCCATTGTATTGGCGTGGAACAAAAAGAGCAGCTGACATGCTTGTGCCTAGTATGCTTCTTTTCCAGTTCAGCATAAGAGAAGCCATCCTGGATCAGTAAAAAAGGTTTGTCTGGATCAATATCTCATCATTGACAGCAGCAAAGTGTCTATGGTATTTGTCCTCTTTCGATCTCATGGTGATTCTTTCGCAAAATATTCTCCTGGTCTCCAGCAAATGGCAGCTCAAGAATTTCCTAATTCTCAGCACTAGTGAGACCACATCTGGAGTGCTGGGTCAGGTGCTGGGCTCCCCAATACAAGAAAGATACGGACTTACTTGAGCAAGTCCAGCGCAGAGTCACAAAGATGATTAAGGGACTGCAACATCCTCCATACAAGGAGAGGCTAGGAGAGCTTGGATTGTTAAGCCTGGAAGACAAGGCTCGGAGGATCTTACCAATGTGTATAAATACTTGATGGGAGTGAAGAAGAGGGAGTCAGATTCTTCTTAGTAATGCCCACCAACAGGACAAGAGGCAATGGCCGTGAATTAAAAATCAGGAAATTCCCTCTGAAAACAAGAAAACACTTTTATACTCTGAGGGTGGGCAAACACTAGAACAAGTTGCCCAGAGAGGTTGTAGAGTCTTCATCTGTGGAGATATTCAAAACACAACTAGACACAGTCCTGGGCTACGAAGATGATTAGGAGGGCTATGAGGATGATGAGGGGACTGGAGCATCTCTCCTATGAGGAAAGGCTGGGTTTGTTCAGCCTGAAGAAGAGAAGGCTGAGAGGGGACCTTAGAAATGACTATTAATATCTTCAGGGTGGGTGTCAAGAGTATGGGCCAGACTCTTTTCAGCGGTGCCCAGTGACAGGACAAGGGGCAATGGGCACAAACTGAAGCACAGGAAGTTCCGTCTGAACATGAGGAAGAACTTCTTCCCTCTGAGGGTGACGGAGGACTGGAACAG
>Ga0065711_1002731_pt1 | contig 31966 bp, 12 predicted proteins | sample Hoacrofraction12_FD_59098 | JGI IMG/M metagenome (GOLD analysis project Ga0065711, IMG submission 59098) | Hoatzin crop microbial communities from Cojedes, Venezuela - Epithelial fraction 12 v2 (version 2) | ecosystem: Host-associated > Birds > Digestive system > Esophagus > Crop | place... | reverse complement strand
CATCTTTCTTGAAGTGGGGAGCCCAGAACTGGACAGAGTACTCCAGATGGGGCCTCACTAGGGCAGAGTAGAGGAGGGGGATAATCTCCCTCAACCTGGTGGTCATAATCCTCTTAATGCACCCCAGGATCCCATTGACCTTCTTGGCAACGAGAGCACACTGCTGGCTCATGATTAACCTGTCATCCACCAGGACACCCAGGTCCCTCTCCACAGAGCTGCTCTTCAGCAAGTCAGCCCCAAGCCTGTACTGGTGCATGGGGTTGTTTGTCCTCAGGTGCAGGACCCTGCACTTGCCTTTGTTGAAGCTCATCAGTTTCCTCTCTGCCCAACTCTCCAGCCTATCCAGGTCTTGCTGAATGGCAGCACAGCCTTCCGGTCTATCCCCCACTCCTCCCAGTTTTGTGTCATCAACAAACTTGCTGAGGATACACTCTGTCCCTGCATCTAGGTCACTGATTAATACATTCAACAAGACTGGGCTGAGTACTGACCCCTGGGGAACATGACCAGTTAGCGGCCTTCAGCTAAACTCTGTGCCACTGATGACAACCCTCTGAGTTCTGCCATTCAGTCAGTTTTCAATCCACCTCACTGACCTCTCATCTAATCCACAGTTCCTGAGCTTCCCTAGAAGGATGTTATGGGAGACAGTGTCAAAAGCCTTGCTGAAGTCTAGGTAGACAACATCCACTCTATCCCCTCATCTACCTAGCTGGTCTTGCCATCATAGAAGTCTATCAGATTGGTTAAGCATGATTTCCTCTTAATGAATCCATGTTGACTACTCCTGATAACCTTATTTTCCTCCATTTGCTTAGAGATGGCATCCAGAATGAGCTGCTCCATCACCTTTTCCGGGATGGATGTGAGGCTGAGCAGCCTGTAGTTCCCTGGATCCTCCTTCTTACCCTTTTTGAAGACTAGAGTGACAATGGCTTTCCTCCAGTCCTCGGGCACCTCTCCTGTCGTCCAGGACCTGTGAAAGATGATGGAGAGTGACTGAGCAACAACGTCTGCCAGTTCCCTCAGCACTCGTGGGTGCATTCCATTGACACCCATGGATTTGCGGGTGTCCAGTTTATTTAAATGATCTCTAACCCGATTCTCCTTGACGAGCTGCATCAGGAAGTTATCTTCCACACACTCCAGCAACCTCCTAGACTGTTTCCTCTCTGCTGTGTTGTATTTCAAGCAGATGCCCAGTAAGTTAAAGTCTCCCACGAGAACAAGGGCTAGCAATTGTGAGACTTCTGCCAGCCTCTTGTAGAAAACTTCTTCTGCCTCTTCATCCTGGTTGGGTGGTCAATAACAGACGTCCAACAGGATGTCTGCCTTGTTGGCTTTCCCCCTCATCTTTGCCCATCAGCATCGAACCTTGTCATGACAAGGCTCCAGGCTTACTCTCTTACCTCCAGGGACTGGGACGCCTGAGGGTCAGCCTTAGCAGTAAGGACTGAAGCAAAGAAGGCATTCAGTAACTCTGCCTTCTCTCCTTCTCTGTATCCTCCATTAGCAAGGCACACACCTCTTTCAGCAGTGGGCCCACATTTTCCTTAGTCTTCCATTTGCTGCTGATGTACTTGAAGAAGCCTTTCTTGCTGTCTTTGATATCCCTTACCAGACGTAATTCCAGGTGAATCTTAGTCTTCCTTGTTCCATTCCTGGATACTCTGACAATGTTCCTATATTCCTCCCAAGTGACCTGTCCCTCTTTCCACATTGCATAGACCTTTTTGTTCCATTTGAGTTTTGCTAGAAGCTCCTTGCTCATCCATGCAGGTCTCCTGCCTCCTTTGTTTCATTTCTTACTCATAGGGATGCACGGATCCTGAGCATGGAGGAAGTGATGTCTGAATAACTTGAATAACATAAAGTGATGCTGGAGTAACCAGCTCTCTTGGACACCCCTACCTTCTGAAGACCCAACCCATGGGATTCCTCCCAGTAGCTCCTTGAAGAGGTCAAAGTTAGCTCTCCTGAAGTCCAAGTTTTTGATCCTACTTATTGCCCTACTTCCTCCATGCAGGATCCTGAACTCCACCATCTCATGATCACTGCAGCCGAGGCTGCCCCCAACCTTCACATTCTCAACCAGTCCTTCTCTATTTGTCAGCACAAGGTCCAACAGCACTCCTCTTCTCTTCTGCTCCTCCACCACCTGTGTCAAAAAGTTATCATCAGTACCCTGCAGGAGCCTCCTGTTCTGTATGTACCTGGCTGTGTGGTCTTCCCAGCAGATGGGTGGTTCAAGTCCCCCATGAGAACCAGGGCCTGTGATTGTGAGACTGTTTTCCATTGTCTGTAGAAGACCTCATTGACTTCCTCTTCCTGTTCAGCTGGACTGTAGTAAATACCCACAGCAGTGTCACCCATATGACCCTGTCCCTAAATTCTGACCCATAAGCTCTTGACTCATTCTTCATCCACCCCCAGGCAAAGCTCGATACATTCCAGTTGCTCCCTCACATAAAGAGCAACTCCACCACCTCTCCTTGCTGGCCTATCTTTCCTAAAAATTACATAGCCATCTATGACAACATTCCAGTTGTTCGAGCTGTCCCACCATGCCCCTGTAACAGCAAAAGAGATCATGGCGCCAGGACCACATACAGATATTTTAGCTATTTCTGAACAAACCTCAGTTTATATTTCCTTGAGCCCAGCATCATCAGGGAGATATCACAGAATCACTGGCTGCTCCTGTAATTTCTCTTTTACATATATACGTGTGTGAAATAGGTGATGTTGCACAGAAAGGAGTAAAACAGATTTGCTTTATTTTCTAAATTAGACCTACAAGGGAAAATTTTCTCAGGTAAAGGTGGATTTTCTACAGGAATAGGCTTTTTGGTATAAAGATGCCAGATTTAACATAGTTTCTTTTTAACGTATCATGCTTTACAGAATGAGGGAATTTGTGCATGATGCTTTATAGGACCTATTAACCTTTTGAATAGAGCTTTCTCAGTTGTTTGCAGAAGGATGAATTTGGACTCTCAGTTATTTGCATTTTTCTCTCATCTCCATTTGTGATCTGTAATGCCTTCTGCCTTGCCTGGACCTCCAAATTTTGTGGAGCGTATCTTTACTAACCCAAATCCACTTTCTCTTTCTTAAAATAACAATTTTGAGTTAGTCACTCAAATGGCTCACAAAATGTGTAGATAAGACAAAGCATTTCAGTGCATTTTTAAAATAAATACCAAAGTTATTCAGGGAGAAACCTGCAGTGTCTGATCCCAGTTCGAAGGAGGATCCTCCAGGAGATACTGATCGAAGTTCTACAGGAAGCTAAACAAGGTACTCTGTGTAGGATGTGCAGCTAAAAAAAGAAAAAAAAAGCACTATTTGTCAAGTGTCACCTCATCAGTCTCATAGAAGTGATGTGTTTACGCTGAGGGAAAGCTACATATGAGCATAGTTTCAGGGCTTCTCCATTGATTTCTTTGAACATGACAGTGAAAGTTTCATGAACTGTAGTCTACTGATTTGTATTTTGCCCATGAAACTGTAACTATGCATGAAAGTACACTCTGCTGCCCTTCAGTGTCCTATTTAAACTGTCAGAATTTTTAAAAAATTCTTTTCAAAGTGATTGAGAAAAGGATTATGGAACTTTCTGAGGGCAAACATTCCCATGAACTCCCAGGGCCGTTTGTGTATTTAAATGCAACACAGTTCCTTTGCCTCTCTTAAATAAGTTTTATTTTCTCCATTCTCACTGGCACTTCCTTGCACTTTACATGTGTTGTGGCAAATCTGCAGCAGAGCTTCAGAGCACTTAATTGCTAAATACCTCCCTTGCAGGAGTCTGAATGCAGGTTACTGTATAGGCTCAGTTTTGGCCTGAAAAACATATTTCTTCAAGTGCAAGTAGAATGGAGTTTTTGGTTATCTCCATGTGCTCCGGTTCTTGTGTCAGCAAAAATAAAAACCTTTTTTGTGATGAAGATGAGCGGAAGATCAGACCAAAGAAGTATTCTGTGTTAAGGTCACAATGTTTCCATCATCTTAGCAATTCTGTGTGTGAGGAGTCACTTCAAGAAGATCTTAATGTTGCTTAGAAGTTAAGAGAGCATTATCTCAGACAGCTTCACATTTACTGTAAGAGTTTCTCACACTGCTGTACTGTACCTTAGCTGCAATCATCCCAAAGAGCAGTGAGCCTCATAATAAAAAAAAAAATCACATAGTGCTGAAGTGTCTTTCTGGGGATCTTCTCTCAATTGGCTGTTCTTTCCTAGAGAGCTTCTCAACACCCAAGTCCTGAGAGATTCTGGAATCTGTTGAGACGCCTGTCATTAACTTTGAAAAGGTTGTCCTTATTTTTTCCCTCGCTTTTAAAAGAAAGGAGAAGGAATCTGGCTTTAGGCAAAGGGTAAATAACAAAGGATTATCAGTATGGCAAAGGATTGACATCAAGGCAATAATGCTTTGCTTTTATTCCTGCTAACAGCAAAGACTTGATAATTCTTCCTTTGTTTTCTTAACTATAAAGAAAGTCAACTTCTTACTCGCAGTTCAATCTATGACTTTCTATTCTGATGCTTTGATTTCTTGTCAGAGTTTCTTCTAAGTCTGGAATCATTTGCTGAAGTCATATCTTCATGATATGAATATTCTGCATTACACTCAGCATCTTTACATGTGATTGTTAGTGTCTATTTGCTTCTCAAAATTTTGTACACCTTTACAAAGTAAAGTATATCCTTAACTTTTTTGTGTATGCTTTCTTTGAAGCTGGCTGCAAGTAAAACTGAGAAAGGAAATTCTGAAAGAGGAAAACTGAAGTGTCCATGATCCCTATACCTCAGCTTTTCTTCTAGAAAAAAGGGGAGTGGAAGAGTGACTCAGGGCTCCTCCTTAGTTTGAGCTTACTGGAAAAATGGAAAAGAAAAAGAAAAGATCTGTCTTTATCTTCCTAGTGTGGTGTACACATTGCACAACACATTACTTTTCTCACATGTACAGGCAAAAGGGCTAAAATCTGCCTTTTTTCACTACTCTGACACACCCTAAACGATTACCGCATTATGTCTGATTAATAGGCATTGTTTCCTGGATTTACAGTCCAAGCTGGTTAATTAATTCTTGATTTATCTATTATGGTCTTGGTACTTCAAGGATTTAAACGGTAACCTATTTTGCAGTTTGCATTTACTCAAGGATTTTTTAATCTTAATAAAAATGGAGTTTACAGACAGACCTGGCTTAACCAGGTCAGAACTAATATAGTTCGGTGGTGTCGTCTTTCTTACTGGGATGAATTTAAGTAGCTGTTCTCCCTCACTGCCCTTTGTCTGTGGTAGCTGATAAGACCACAGCTGTAGCAAATGTTTTTCCCTGTGTCAGACATCTCTCACGGCACAATCAATACATTTCATGGTGTGTTTAGCTCAGACAATGTTCAGTTATTAGTATGAAAAGGAGAAAGGATTCACGAAACTGAAATGGGTTCTATGCCTAACAGAACTATAGTGGTATCCAAAACCTCCTGCCTGACACAGTTCCCTTCACTGTGTCCACTGCATCTTTCTGTTTTGGAGCTAGGGTCTTTCTGTGTTTGTTTGCTTGCTGCTTTCTGTTCTGAATAGCTATTTATCTTAGTGTTTTAAAAGCAATTAAATCTGAGCCTATTTTTTGTGGTTTTTGTCACTGAAGTCAACACTAACATAANAGTTGTGCTTAAAGAGTACGTAAATAGCACAACAATTGGATCTGTGTTCAGCTGTAGGATGGGAAAAAATCTCTCTAAAAAAAGCCGTAGCTGTGCACAGTTCAGTGAAAACAAAAGTGTAGTAAGTTCATAAATTGCCCCTCATGGAGGCCACAATGATGACAGACAAGATTCAAGGGATCAGATCCTTGGATCTGTGCTAGCAAGGCTAATGACAATTATAAAGCATATACCATTTGAATCAGTGGGGTGGTCCCCAGCACTGTGTTGGTGGCTAAGACCTAAAGTTGAAAGAGATGCCAAAGTTTACCTTGTAAAGCAAATGGGAACAAGATTACTTCTTCCCAGAACAATGGTTTAGCNGCTAACCATGAAATATAGTTCTTGTGAGGACTGTGTTTTCATGCCTAGAAAATCTAGAATATTTTATATTTGCAAGTCAACTCCAAAAATACTATTTTAACTATATAGAAAAGCCCTAAGTGTGCAACTCTATATATTTTAATATTTAGTCCCTCTTTTGCATTTTGGGTTTAATCTGTGTACAAAAGCATTCAACACATAAAACCAATCAGCGTCAGGTATTTTATACTCTGTTCAGTATACAATACATTTGTAGTAGCATGCAAGGAAAGACTGTACATGTATGTATTTCCTATGACTGTGCCCTATGCGGTAGGGTAGGTTGCTCTGTGCTATTAAGAGGAGGTAAGCTGTAGAAATAGTTTCTTTCCAACTATAACAAGGTTACAAAATAAAAAGGAAAAATGAACTTTTAGAAGTAATTATTTTTAGAGAACAATGGCATTCACTGTATTCTCAAAAATCCTTCCTTACAGAGCAGAAAAAAGAGAATGTTGGAGACAAAACCAGAACACAGGAGGGTATCTGAAATGAAATGCAGAAATTAGAACAAAAACCTCTAATACCTGGCTTTAAACTAGTCACCATGGAAGTCAGCATCAGTATATAAAGAGAATCTGATTTTATGTTAACAGTGGGCATAAAACTTCTGGTTGCGTTTTCTGTAGTTCTGTATATTTTATTTTTACTGTGAGCTGATGACAGAAATAGCCAGTCAATACAGAATATGATCTTATATACCATTTTATATACCCCCGACACTCTTGCCACCAAGCAGAAACAGGGGACCTAAGAGACAGGGGGAGAATGGAAACAGGTCCCTGCTCGGGGTGGCAGGTGAATCCCCTCCTGGCCTCCCTCACCTCCCCAGTTCCCCTTAAGGAACAGAGACAAATGAGGATGTCAGTGAGAGTCCATCCAAGGGGTTGCCTAAGATGAGTCAGTCAGCCCCACACATTATGACTGCCCCGGCAAAATAAAAAAGGGGGGTAATTGTCATAGATAATCGCTTCTGAGGGGAACAGAGGGCCCAATATGCCGACCAGACCCATCCCACAGGGAAGTCTGCTGCCTCCCTGGGGCCCGGGCTAGGCACGTTGCTAGGAAGCTCCCTGGTCTAGTGCAGCCCTCTGATTATTACCCGCTGTTGGTAATGGAGGTTGGTGGTGATGAGATCACGGAGAGAAGTCCCAAGGCCATCAAAAGGGACGTCAGGGCACCAGGGCGACTGGTTGAAGGATCAAGGGCACAGGTGGTGTTTTCTTCAATCCCATCAGTGGCAGGGAAGAACACTGAAAGGGACAGGAGAACTCACCTGATTGATTAACAGGTGGCTCAGGGACTGGTGCCGTTGGTGGAATTTTGTTTTCTTTGATCATGGGGAGGGGTTTACACGGTACCGGGCCTGCTGGCAGCAGATGGAGTCCAGCTGTCTCAAAGGGGAAAAAGGGTTCTTACCCATGACCTGGTGGGGTTCATTGAGAGGGTTTTAAACTGGGTTGAAAGGGGAAGGGGATATAACCAGGCTCACTAGAGATGAGCCCAGGCGTGGCATGCCAGGATTGGGGGTGAGATCGATAGCCCAGCTCAAGTGCATCTACACATATGCATGTGGCATGGGCAATAAAAAGGAGAAGCTAGAAGCCTTTGTGCAGCAGGACAGAAACCATCACAGAAACATGGTGGGATGACTCTCATGACTGGAGTGCTGTGATGGATGGCTAGAGGCTCTTCAGAAGGGATAGGCGAGGAAAGAGAGGCGATGAAGTGGCTCTGTATGTTAGGGACTGCTTCGGTTGTATAGAGCTCGACAATTGTGATGACAAAGTTGAAAGCTTATGGGTAAAGATGAGGGGGAAAGCCAACAAGACAGACATCCTGCTGGGGGTCTGTTATAGACCACTCAACAGGATGAAGAGGCAGAAGAAGTTTTCTACGAGAGGCTGGCATAAGTCTCACAATTGCTAGCCCTTGTTCTCGTGGGAGACTTTAACATACTGGACATCTGCTTGAAATACAACACAGCAGAGAGGAAACAGTGTAGGAGGTTGCTGGAGTGTGTGGAAGATAACTTCCTGATGCAGCTGGTAAGTGAGCCTACAAGGGGAGGTGCCTCGCTAGACCTGCTGTTTACTAACAGAGAAGGACTGGTGGGAGATGTGGTGGTCGGAGGCTGTCTTAAGCTTAGTGACCATGAAATGCTAGAGTTCTCCGTTCATGGTGAAGTTAAGAGGGGTCCAGCAAAACCACCACCATGGACTTTCGGAGGGCAGACTTTCAAATGTTCAGGATGCTGGTTGAGAGGGTCCCTTGAGAGAAAGTCCTGAAGGGCAAAGGGGTTAAATAAGTCTGGACATTCTTCAAGGAGGAAGTCTGAAAGGCACAGGAGCAGGCTGTCTCCATGTGCCGCAAACAAATCAGTGGGGAAGACGACTGGCCTGGCTGAACAGGGAGCTCTTGGTGGGACTTCGGAAAAAAAAGGAGGGTCTACCACTTATGGAAGAAAGGGCAGGTGACTCAAGAGGAGTACAGGGGTCTCAGGAGGTCATGCAGAGAGGAAATTAGAAAGGCAAAAGCCCAGCTAGAACTCAGGCTGGCCACTGTTGTAAGGGACAACAAAAAATGTTTTTACAAATACATCCACAACAAAAAGAGGGCCAAGTACAGTCTCCATCCCTTATTGGATGCGAGGGGGAATATTGTTAACAAGGATGAGGAAAAGGCTGAGGTACTTAATGCCTTCTTCACCTCAGTCTTTAATAGTCAGACTGGTTATTCCCAGGTAGTCCGCCCCCAGTGCTGGAAGACAGGGAAGGAGAGCAGAATAAACCTTCCATGGGTTCATGAAAGACAGGTCCTGCTTGACAAACTTGATCTTCGTCTATGACCAGGTGACCTACCTAGTGGATGAGGGAAAGGCTGTGGATGTTGTCTATCTAGACTTTGGTAAAGGCGTTTGACACTGTTCCTCACAGCATCCTCCTGGAGAAACTAGCTGCCCATGATTTGGATGGGAGTCCTCTTCACTGGATAAACAACTGGCTGAATGGCCAAGCACAGAGAGTGGTGGTGAAGGGAGTTAAATCCAGCTGGTGACTGGGTGTTTGTGTTGTGGTGTTGCCCAGGTCTCAGTTTTGGGTCCAGTCTTGTTTAACATCTTTATCAATGATCTGGATGAGGGGATTGAGTGCTCCCTCTGTAAGTTCGCAGATGACTCCAGGCTGGGTGGGAGTGTTGATCTGCTCGAAGGTAGGAAGGGTCTGCAGAGGGATCTGGACAGACTGGATCAATGAGCTGAGGCCACCTGTGTGAGTTTCAACAAGGCCAAGTGCTGGGTCCTGCACTCGGGTCACAACAACTCCATGCAACGCTACAGGCTTGGGAAGGAGTGGCTGGAAAGCAGCTCAGCGGAAAAAGATCTTGGGGTGTTGGTCGACAGCCGGCTGAACATGAGCCAGCAGCGTGCCCAGGTGGCCAAGGAGGCCAACGGCATCCTGGTTTGTATCATGAATACTGTGGCCAGCAGGAGCAGGGAGGTGATCTTGCCACTGTACTCAGCACTGGTGAGACCCCATCTGGAGTGCTGTGTTCAGTTTTGGGTTCCTCACTACAAGAAAGACACGGAGTTGCTGCAGCATGTCTAGAGAAGGGCAACCAGGCTGGTGAGGGGTCTAGAGAACAAGTCTTATGAGGAGTGACTGAAGGAGCTGGGGCTGTTTAGTCTGGAGAAGAGGAGTCTGAGGGGGGACCTTGTTGCTCTCTACAACTACCTGATAGGAGGGTGTAGTGAGGCAGGTGTTGGTCTCTTCTCCTCTCCTAAGTAACTAGCAATAAGACAAGAGGCAATGGCCTCAAGCTGCATCAGGGGAGGTTTAGACTGGATATTAGGAATAATTTCTTTGTTGAAAGAGTAGTCAGGTATTGGAATAGGCTGCCCAGGGAGGCGGTTGAGTCCCCATCCCTGGAGGTGTTTGAAAAACGTGTAGATGTGGCACTTTGGAATATGATTTAGTAGGCATGGTGGTGTTGGGTTGGTGATTGGAGCTGATGATCTTGGAGGTCTTTTCCAACCTATGATTATATAATTCTATGATTCTATGATTAACAGTTTAAATTGATGAAAGATAAATGACACAAGTTTGCTACATGTTGGATTCATTCAGCTTTGTTAACAATTAGAGTCTTGAATTAGATTTGAACTGCTCTTCCATTACACGAGAAAACAGGGTCATAAGATACCTTCTTGGTCATCATATTTACTCCCAGTTATTGCTGTCATTCAGTGTCAAACTTTTAAAAAATAAATTATCAAAATATTTTATTTTATTTTGCTTTTGGTCTCTTCATCTAGATGGATATTCCTGTTTCTTAACACGTTTATGACTAGAAAACTTCTGATATTCAGCTTAAATGCATTTATGTTCACTTCATAACAACGTGTTCTTATCCTTCCCTTAATGAATTTCCTTTCTTGGTGTTTAGTGTACTTGCAGAAAACCACTATATTCCTGTCAGCTCTCGTTTAGCTGGGACATAGTGATGCAAATTCCAAGTATTTTTTCTCCCCTGACTGTTCTTCTGGCATGTTTAGGGCGTTCAACATTTCACAGGCATCAGTGCCACAGATGTGCAACCAGTGCTACTTTCTTCCAACTCGCTGTGTCTGGTTGGAAAGTGGAAAGGGTTGTTGACCTTCAATATGCTACACTAGAAGTGACAAAGAAAGCATGTGAGACAGAAGGGTCCTGCAGGCCGGATAGCCCCTGTGACCAATAAGGTCCGTAATCCTGGCCTATGCATGTCACCTTGGAGCCCACCTGGAGCATGTGAGATCGGTCTTTCAAGTCATGAGAGTGTCTCGTCATTCTTTTGATATTGTATGTTTACTTGAGAAATTCAGTTGAACATTTTGCAGTAGCAGTGAGAGTTGCATACAAAAATGTGTTATCGACTTAGTGTGAATTTATTGTATTGATTCTTTCTATTAATAGTACTTATGAAGTACTGCCCTGTGAAAAACAACAAAAGCAATACAATAACTCAGAATTCTTTAAAGAGGAAGTGACCATTTTTTAAAATACGTAATTTACGTCAATATTTATGTTCTACTGCAAATGTCACTTCTTTGCTGCAGGGATTCGATTAAGTTCATTTTTTCTGTAAGAATCAACAGCTGCACTTTTTACATTATCTCATAAAAGAACTGTGTACCATTACTCCATACATGCCCGAATAACCAGTGAATATATGTTTTAAATATAAGAAAGTTTGAGGTAGTTCTTAAGTCCTTAATTTTCTGGATATCACAGTGGTAAGATGAAAGGGCATGAAAGAATTGATTCAGTTTTATGAGCAACAAACTGTAAGGAGAATAAAAAGTACCTTGAAATATGGTCGTCAGTAAGTTGTCACTGTCCTTTAGCCTAAGTAAAAAAGAATATCCCTAGAAGATAACTATGTCATTTCTCAAATGGCATTTTTTCCTCTGACACTTTGACATGTTAGTGCTGTATTTCTTCCTTTACCCTTTAAGTGCCCTTAGTTTAAATTAACCTTGAAAGTAGTATAGGCATAGCAACTGTTTTAAAGAAAGCATCAAAGTTCCAGTCTTTTTGCAGTTTAAAGGTTAATTATGCACACTGCCAATTTCTACAAGCAGACAGACTTTGTACATTCTTCTAGTGTAAAGCTGAAAAGTGCTGTTGGACGAGTATGCACATTTTAAAATTAAACTTGTGAAGTCCCCCTTTTTGATTCAAACAGCTCTAACTGTCAGTTTAGCTAACCTTTGTTTGCCTGTCACTGTGTTCCCATGATTAAATGTGACGATTATAATCATTAACCATGCTGGCGGTTCACTGTGGGTGGAATTTTGATGGGAGGATGACATTCTGTTTATACTATGAAGTCAAAATCAGACTTCATCCCTTCCAGCTCAACACCCGGAGGTCTCTAGGTTAGCTACCAAGGCCTAGCTGTATTCGTGTCACCTGACTTTAATATTAAATACTGCATCCATGGCATATTGGAAGGTATTTCACTACACTCTTTAATCTCTGCCTTTCCTTTTAACTGGAATAATCTACTGGACATAAACGAACTTGATTTGACCTAGAGATGAACTGGTAAAAAAAGAATAATAATAATAAAGGGGGAGACAGAGAGAGAGAGACAAAGAAGAAAATCTTGTTTAATGTACAGAAAACCAGAATGTGTCTAGATCTTTCATTATAGATTTTTTCTTTTTTTACTTTTTTTCCTGCAGGTTAACAAACATACTAATTTTTAATTTCCCTTTTGAGATCAGTTCTTAGACTGTTTTCTTTAATAAGCCTGTTGATGACATAAGAAAGTAATGAGATTTTGCAAGTTCTGTTAGCATAAAAGCTAACTCTTCAAGACATAAATCTGTTTCTGGAAAGGATATTGTAATTTTAATTACAATTACATTTCTTCAATGTTAGTTTATCTTCAAAGATGTAAATTAGTCCTAATATATGAATTCACGTCACATTGAAAAAAGACCCAAATCCCTTCTAGATATTGATAGAAGAAAAAAAGCCGTATTAATGACTTGTTCGATGTACCTGTTTATTATATGATGTGATATCAATCTGGTAAAGCAACAGCATACTTTCTGTACACCTTGAAGTATTATATTTATGGTGCTGTTTAGTTAGCCAGCAGAGGTTTCACAGGAAATTGTTAAAATTTAACTGTGTGCAAGTAATCAGCAAACTCTCTTAAGCTTTATGAGAAGGACAAGTTTAATTGATTAACATTAATAGAAAAAATCTTCATATGAAAAAAAAAAGAAAGTTATTAATTGGGCAGTTCCTTGAGTTTCTTGCTAGCTCTCATCATCTTTTTCTCATTTCCTGTCAGGCTTCACCATCAGATAAACACATTTCTGAAGAACATTAAGGTATGCACCTAGCTCCCAAAAGCTTTCACATTTATGCCACAATCACATTTCTGAAGAACATTAAGGTATGCACCTAGCTCCCAAAAGCTTTCACATTTATGCCACAATCTCTGTTTTGTAAGTTTCAGTGTGAAAATACTAAAGTGAATGGAATTTGGAAGGAAATTCTGGAACATATTACAGCTATAGCTCAAATGATAGGTGCCTTTTCCTGTCTTTAACAAGGGATCCTTAGAGGGCTAAAGGGCTCGTTCATCAGCGCTTGAACCTCTGATAAACTCCAGTCTTACCTTTAGCTATGCAGACTCTCCTTCTCATCACCCTTAAACTCATGGACTCAGTCAGAAGAGGGCTGTGCAGAAACAACTTCGAAGATCCTTTGCTTCTGTTTTCCAATAAATTTATGTGAGCTAATGATATTTAATAATAATATTAATCAAAGTGTGTCAGAGAAGTGAATAATCTTAGGAAGCCTACAAAAGAAATTCCAGTTTGTCTTTTTTTTTTTTTGTCTTGAGATAAAATGTTTCTTTCTAAATGCCTTCAGACATCTGTGATTCCTTCCATGTTTTCTCACACTTGAAACACTGTTTGCATTGGTCAAGTCTCTACCCTTACCCTGCCCAAATACATTTTGAAAATGCACTTCTAATTTGATTTTTTAATGCAGTTATCCTGTGCATAACAGAGCACATAATTTGTCACAGGTTTCTTAGCCTTTTGGGGGGAATCTTAGAATATCCTCTATTTGCAATCATATCAGTGTGGAAGGCATAATTCATTTCTGTAGCATCATATAACATCTGAAGATGCAGTTGTACAAACTCCGTGAAGAGAAGTAAATAACTGAAATGGGGCAGAGTACCTATTTCATCTGTATCTTGCACACGTGTATGCATTGCTTCTAGCTAATATGAAAGAGGATTGTAAGATATTATTAGCAAATGCGTATGAAATTTTGTTACCTAAAAAACCGTGATGTACCACACTACAGAAAGGAAAGACTGTTTTCCTGGAAGCATGCATAATATAGGAAGAATATTGTTCAAAACAGTGAATAACATAAATCTCATCTGAAGTATTCATCATGACTATTAAATATTTTTATCAGGATGCATTATAGTAAATCAGTGTATTTGTGTATATCTTGAAGCACAGCACTTCTAATGGAAATGTCATCTAAAGGAAAAATAGGAAGAAACTTGGTCAACATTTTCCATTCAATTAAATGTAATGTAATTATTTCTACTGTTAATTGGACATAATTCGAAATATAGTGATTTCTAATAGATATAATGGTTGTAAAATGTTGACAGTTGGAGAGTATCTCATTGACATAAAAAAGATTAAGGTAACAGTTTGGAGGTTGTTAAGCTATTAACGATAATAAGAAATGTGTAACTCGCAAAGGTGGAATACCATTTAGCTGTCTTCACAATAGGTTTCCATAAAGCAGATTGAAGGTAAAAAGGTTGCACTGAATTTGACAGCATGAGTTTAGTATCAGGGATAGATACAGTTCAGTTGGTACTTAATTATTTAAAAGCTTCATATAAATAATTACTGTTGAAATTGAGAACATGCACACATGGGAACCAGGATATAAACATATTTGACATATCAGAACATGCTTTCAAGTTAGCAGTACCAGGGTAAGCTGTTTCCATTTTTCCCTTCCCCCTGCTCCTTCTCCCTGAAGTCTTTTCAATGTGTTGATGCTGAAATAAACTAAAAATGACACTATGAACTGCGTTCCACCATAGTACTCGGAGCCTGATCTTGCTCCAATAAAAATCAGCGAAAAACATTCTACTGATCTCACTTAACTAACATTAGATACAAACTCTTGGGTAGTTCCAGCCTGCTGAAAGACCAGATTATTGGTCAACATTATGAATCCTTGTATCTGGGTGATCTTTCTTTTCTGTTTATTTTGAAATCTAGTACTTTTTTTTGACTCTTTGTTCACCTGCATTGTTATAGCATACTGAAACTGCTCCACAACACTGCAGCATACAGTGCTCCAAATATATATCCAATTGTCATGTCAGTTTCAGATGCATGCATTGAAACTGTAGGAACTGCAAGTGAAGCTTATGGCTAATCTGTTTTATGGACTAAAATAGATGCTTATAAGAATGGTTCCATTGAATAAAGTAAATTAAAATATTACCGACTAACATTTTTCAGAGTAATGTAACTTTTCTGCATCTGCTTGTCATAATAAATATTTCACCATGTGACCAGAGTATGTCTGAACCCTAATTTAAACCTTGGTGGTATAGACAAATACTAGTCTTAGTTAATTTCTCACAGAAAAAGCCAAAACAATCCAGATTAACATTGATTCTCAGCAAATTAAATTCAGTGTTTCTACTCAGCACAGGGGTTCATAATGCAAAACTTTGTCAGGCCATTGCAGAAGAGACAGTATAATCTCATATTTCAAATATAGCGATAAAACCTTTTTTGCTTTCACATAGACGTTACTGAGATCTCTATATTGAGAGCAGCCCTGGGGAGGAGTACATGGGGGTACTAGTTGACAAAAAGCTGGACATGAGTGGACAATGTGCACTCACAGTCCAGAAAGCGAACCATATCCTGGGCTGCATCAAAAGAAGCATGGCCAGCAGGTCAAGGGAGGGGATTCTGCCACTCTGCTCTGCTGTGATGAGACCTCACCTGGAGTCCTGCTTCCAGCTCTGGAGCCCCCAGCACAGGACAGACATGGACCTGTTGGAGGCGGTCCAGAGAAGGGCCACAAAAATGGTCAGAGGGCTGGAACACCTCTCCCGTGAGGAAAGGCTGAGAGAGTTGGGGCTGTTCAGCCTGCAGAAGAGAAGGCTCTGTGAACACCTTATTGGGGCCTTCGAGTACTTAAAGGGGGCTTATAAGAAAGATGGGGACAAACTTCTTAGCAGACCCTGTTGTGATAGGACAAGGGGTAATGGTTTTAAACTAAAAGAGGGTAGATTTAGACTGGATATAAAGAAAACATATTTTGCAATGAGGGTGGTGAAACTCTGGCACATGTTGCCCAGAGAGGTGGTGGATGCCCCATCCCTGGAAACATTCAAGGTCATTTTGGACGGGGCTTTGAGCAACCTGGTCTAGCTGAAGGTGTCTCTGGTCATTGAAAGGGGGTTGGACAAGATGACCTTTTAAGGTCCCTTCCAATTCAAACTATTTTATGATTCTGTCATTCTGTATTGAATATATGAAAACTGGATTTGTGGAGACACTCTAGAACATTTTAAATATACTATGTTGTGAAAACTTGCGTGATTAATATACTCCCCACAATATCAATGAAGAGGGAACTCTAGTCTTTTGTGTCACCGATCTGTACTTTTGTAAGAAGAAGTTCTTGAAATTAGAAAGAAAGAAAGCCTGTCCTCCATTGCAAGTAAATCATAGCAGTGAAAATCTTAAAATTGTTGGATTTGTATTGTTAGTGGAGAATACATTCTACGGTTTGATACAAACATCAGGTATCAGCCTACTTCTGTGTGACATTGCGTATCGAAGGCTATTCTGTCAAGAGGTGAGTTGAATATTTTCCTTGTGGAGATATTCTTTGGCTGCTCTCTTGCCTCTAGAGAGAAGCAACTTATTTACTTACTGGCAAAATTCACTACATTTGGAACTATTTTAGAGTGATAAGAGTACTTTTCTTTGCTTGATAAAAAGCTTTGAACAAATTGGCTTCTGTCTGGCTTTCAGTAATACACAATTTTGGTGCTGCCAACAGGAGATCACTGTCGAGCAAAGAATCAGTTGTTTGAATTGGTAAGGTAGCCCTCATAGAAAATAGACACACTAAACAAGTGACAAGACAAAGTGTAAAGACAGAACAGAAAAGCTTGCAGATGATGGGGAACAATAGGATGCTGTTGAGACAAAAGAAATGAATGAAAAGAAAAAGAAAAGGTTAAACATATTACAGAGAAATATAAAATTTCACAACTGTATAATTTCATTTGTATTTATTGATTAGCTGAACTTTATTTTATTGATCTTTCTTTCTGTCGTGCAAGTGCTGACCTCTCCAAGCTTTATGCTGTTTCCATTTTTTCCATTAAAAAAACCCTTGCTTTATTCCAGATAAAAAGAAAAGTTGAATCTATTTCCATAGTCACAGATATTTCAGTCTGGCTAATGTTTATGACCCTTCTGAACTTGAACTGTCCCAGACTCAGCAGTAGATATGGTACCAAGGGGCCAGTACATAAGTATCCACTTCACACGGTGCCATTACGCAGCAGGGACAGCCATGGACAACACAGGGTGTGGCAGGCATCAAATCTGCCTTTACTTTGCTTTGGAGCATCCCTCAGCTTCCCTGCTTCCACCGTTGTGAAGGCAACATCTTCCATCAGGCGCCTGGGTTGGAAAATGAAAAACAGTACTTCAACAATGCAACAAGTTTTGAGCTGCCTGAATGAACTGCTGACTCTACACTGGCCCCACTCCTATCTTTAGTGTGGAACTAAAAGCATATCAGTTATTTCTAGAAATCTAAGGCTTTTCTTCTTTTTTTTCCTTTTCATTATTTTGGATCATCTCAGTATAATTTACTCATACTTTTGAGCAGCTTTTCTGGTTCAGGTGAACATCCTGTGAAGGTATTAGTAGAAATGAGGTGATGATAAATATAAATAAATAAAGAGCAAAGATAATTTTCTGGTTAGCATATAGGAAGTATACCATACCTTGGGAATGCACACAGCTTTTTGTGAAATCTGAATGGCCTACAAAACTCTGTACACCATATATCATTATTTAGTACTCAAAATCTGAACTGATTTAAGTATACGCTATTTTTGTAACAGACATATGCATTGATAATGAAATGATGGAAGGAATTAAAATCTCTACATTTCTATGGCTAGGTCAGTAAAAATATAATCATAATGCATTGTGGTGAACATGGAAGTCAATAAACCTGAGGGTGTATAGAACCAAAAGAATATATATTTTTGAAAGTATTTAACTGTATTGTAGGTTTATGGTTATATCTGCACTATAACAATGATGACTGCAATATATCACAGATATATTCAAGCTTGTTTTAAGCTAGGTAACTTTGGTACCAGTATCAATTAGACATGGTAGCAAAGAGTAATATATTTTGTTTCTCAGAGGAGACTTGCAGTGACTCAGTGCCTGCGGTGCTCTCATTTCAGAGACTGGATGGTCCTGGGCATCTAACCAAAACAAAACCTAGCAGGAATAAGAGGGTTTCAGATGGAACAGAACTTACTGCAAGTGATGAAAACTAATAATATAACCAATCACCGAGATTTCTAAGGTGAATGGAGACACAGAAGGTGGGATATGTTTCTTATACTAATAAAAGCTCTGCACTAGGAAAACTACTATTATTTACTCATTTTCACATTCCAGGAACAACTGGAATAACATAGAAAGAGTAGCCAACAGATTCAAACATAGGAAATACACAAAGGAACCCATTGCCAAGAGCTATCAAAACTAATGACTTAAAAGACTGACAATTAAGCAGAAAGCTTAAGAGTTTCTAGTCTTTCCAGAGCAACAAAACAGGTACAGTATCCTGAGGTCTTGGAACTCAGTATTTCCTGGGCTCTGATTATTTGTTCAGGCTAGTAGATGTTGCTAGTCGGTGACCTTAATTAGCTAACGCTTTCATTTTTTTATAAATGAAAATTAGAAGTGATTAGATATGTAACTGCAGTGTTTTTACAAAGCAATCTGTCTTTGAGAATAGTGGTAGCGAAAAAAGTGATCCTCTTCCTTTAAAGCATTCGTCACTAAACCTCTTCTTGAACAGGCCTATAAATGATGTTCTGTTGTGGTGTCAGTTACAAATAGTAAATATATTGAAAAAAACAATTACTAAAGGAAAGGGAAAAAAGAAATGAGTGTGGCTTGAAACAAGGAAAAGCTAAGGCAGGTGGACAGACCCTGAAACAATGGAATCATCAGCACTGCTTTACACAACAGTCTAATTCAATGTGTCAGGCCATAATCAGCTCCGTTTCACAGTGCTTTGCTCCATAAAAACAGATTTGTTTAACCACAGCCTCTATTTCAGCTTGACTGAGAATGAAGAATAACCAACAAAGCCAGGCATATCTCACGGGTTATATTGTGGGCATAGAGTGAATCCATCATTTGCTGAAGAGGCAGAGAAAAAGTGACAGGCTCATTCATGCCTTAGAGTCATTTTTAGGCCGATAGAAAATTTTAATCTGTGCACTTTGGATGAACTTCTCCACTTCTTAATGTAGTACATGTAGCCATGTGATAGAGTCTCTCTGCCTCACATAGGCCAGACTTGCTTCTCTAGGACACCAGCCCCTCCAAGCAGTTTTCTCCTATAGATTCAGCCTGGCTTCCTTGAACTTTACACAGACACATAAGCCTCACTTACAGGAGGACTTCAGAGCTAATTAAATGCTGAAATCACATATACCCGATGGCTAACACAACACCATTCCAGCAACAAGTTTAATTTAGCTTTAAAGACAGTGTACATTTTAAACTATATTTTCTTTTAAAAAATACATATCTATACTTAGCAGCATGATTCTTATCTCCCCTCTCCCTGTATAATATAAAAAGTGTTAAAAAAAAGGCAAAAGAAGGCAAAAAAAGACAAAGTGTTGCAAATTAGCAAAGTCAAAGAAGTTGCTTATTTAGAACGTGTAAGCAGCTGCCAAATAAATGAAATTGTTATTAAAAATGGTGGCAGCTCAGATAAATGAGGTAAAAGCCTGGGCTCATTTCTACTAAAAGATTATGTGTTTGCCTCTCAGTGCCACAGATTGTGCTGCACTGTGCATTTGCTGTGCATGACAGATGTTTGAAACGCTGGAAGTACAGAAGCACAATATGCTTGACCTAAACTTCACAGTCCATATTAATAATATCAAGTTTGGAAAATGGCAGCATTTACAGCACTCACACAGCCCTGTCATTGGATTTTACTCTCTGCAGAAAGCATAAAAAGGCATGTGAAGTTAATTGTTTCCTCCCTGAAGTGTATTGTGAGTGAAGAAACATTCTTCTGAAATAGATTTGTTCTCAGAACATTTTCCCATAAAAACACAGAGTAAATGCAGCATCTTACATTCATTTTATTGACTTCTCTGGGTTACAGCATTTTCAAGATGGCTGCACTTCAGCAAAATATGCAATTTGAGGAGTCACAGATTTGTTGTGAACCTTGGGTGAGAACAAATCAGTCTGACAATGAAAGTCAGGAAGAAATAAAAATACTTACATTTTGCAGATGATAGAACCTTGAAAAATGTGGGTGGCTTTGTTTTGCTTTGTGCTTTGTGCCCAAGTTTGAAGTGAATGGCTTGCTAAGTGTTGGGTCTACATCACTTCACCTTCTGCCTTCTTCTGCCTAACTTTTTGTTTCCAGACATACAAACTGAAGATTAACAAGGCAAAGAGACAACTTAATAAATCTCAGGGCTATATGTGTGGAGAGCAATGATAATCAGCTTTGTTCCTTTCAAACTTCAGATCTAAATGTAGAACAATGCCATTTGAACACACTAAGCCAGATGAGTGTTTGCCTGATTAAAAGGCAAAAATTTTGATAGATGAGGAAGAGCAGAGACACCAGTAGATGAAACGACTGTAGTAAAGAAAACGAAATCTGGGGAAAGCATGTCCAGTTTCATAAATGTTGTTTATCAGAGGCTTTTTGAAAATAATTTGAGCAGTGGAAGAATTTGGGTATTAATTTTTCAGAGTTCTTCAGCTAGTCTTTTTTTGTTTTTTAAAAAAGCGTAATGGGAATATTAAAAGCCACTGTCAACGAGCTTACTATATACAATATATTAATGTGAGAATGAAACTTGTTTATTTTGCACTCATAACCTATGTTTATTTTTCTGTTATAGAGTTTGAAACTGATTTGTTGTCTTTAGAGCTTATCACACTTAAAGTAATTCATCATCCAGAATTTGAGAAAATTTCTGGCAGTATAAATAAAATGCACCTGGCCTTATACTCTTTCAAAATTCTAAATGTTCAAAAAAGCAACAATGTTATGTTGAAATATTACCACTGAAAACAGAAATTCATAAGAAAAAGCCAACTGAGAAACATGTATAGCAGTATAAAGCAATCCACAATCTTAAAAATATGCTAAGATAAATTTTAGATTAAAATATTACAGCTGAACCTCCTCTGTTCAGGCAAAGGAGATCATGATGGATACAATTAAGAACAGACTTTCAGAAATTGATAGACACTATATTAACTCTCTTTACATTCTGAAGATGCTACTGAAAACATGCTTGTTGGCTGTTGGAGATATCTGCATTGCTGTCATATCCTGCTTCACATCATTGAGTAATAAAATGGAGTGCCTCTTGAAGAACAATAGAAATGGTAATGTCCATATATTTTCTATTGTGTATATTTTTCTGTGGTATAGATACACTGTGTTTTCATGTTCACAGGATTTGACAACTTCTGTGTTAAGCACTGAGAACTCGTGTCTGCAACTTTCATGAACAGGATGAACAAGGGGATGAAGGAAATCTGTAGAAAAGATGCTGCATCAAAATTACTAAAGTGGCTCAGTAAGTTTCTGAAATGTCAACATCACACTTTGGCACAAAATACTGTGCACATAATAATAAAATATCAGTTACCTTTCATAGTCATTTGATCTGGTATAATTCTTTACTAAACACAGAACTTTTAAAAATGGATATTAAACTATATTAAAATATTCATTTTGGAAACCATGTATTTGTACATACATAATAGTTCGCAGTGGGAAAACTTGGATTGGACAGTTTTTCCTACTCCAGGTCTGAGCTACGGCCACCACTCTCCAAAGAAGAAATAACTCTCAAGTCTGGCTCTCTGAAATTGTTCTCAAAACTCTTCTAGCTTAGCATGTTTCATCTGTGAATGTGTGTATCTCCAACAGACTTCAAAGCTGAGAATAATTTCTGAGGTTGAATTCTTGTCCTCACGTCTTCGTGTTTGACTTGTATTCAGCTGTTAATAGCTATGCATAATATAGAATAAAATAAGAAAAAAAATCTAAAATGGCCAATGCCATTTACTATTGTGCATTGTACATTAATAATGGGAAATTACCACAAATTTTATGATTAGGTAAGTAGTGAACAAGGATTTGTTGAAAAAGAGCCGTTTTTTAATTTTCTCTTTAGAAATATTATAATTATAGTATTTTATATTATATTTTATAGTACATTTCATTTATATAGTCTATTTTAGATCTTTCTAATATTACAATACTACTCAGCCATTTTTTTCCATTTGTGTAGTAATTACAAGAAACAACAATTTTTATGGTTTTACTGAGTTTCAGAGTTTGACAATTTTTTAGTATATTTCAATGAATCAGAATAATTTTGGTGTTCATATTTAAACAGTTATTCATCACTCAGATTTTATACAACATGACTATATTACTTGTTAAATTTTTATGTACTTATCTCCCTTTGTGTTCAAAATAAGGCTCTACTTTTAAAAAGAAACAGCTTACTCAGAAGACTTCTAATACTTAAGTATCTGGAGATGAAACAGGGATTTCATTTGTGAACCTCTTTTTCAGATCAGACCAGAGCAGATGATAATGTATTGACTCTCTGATTGTTGCACTACAATTCAAATAGAAACTGGAATTCAAATTGTTGAGACCCTCAGATATATTTTCCCACTTCATCTTGAACCCTTTCAGATGAGTTTTGAGTTTGAATCAAATTTTAGAAACAGCGATAGGCTATAATTTCATCTGCTATTAAAATAAATATTTGCCACCATCACTTGATCAAACTTCCTCACTTGTTGAGAAATGAAATTTCAGTGAATGAAATTTGTATAAATGTAGTACAGATCTTGAAAATTTAGTTGCATACTGATGGTTTCCACCTTTTATCTTTTAAATTCACATTCCTTGGTGATTTCTGTGAAAGAAACCAAAAGCATTTGTTGTCTTCCAAGCTCAGGAAAAAAATACACTTTCTGAAAACAAATTAAAAATCAAATTTGGTTAAAATTGAAGCTACCAGTATATATAAATTCAACACAAGACACAGTCCCTTCTTCTTGGTACAGGGCAAAGGAAATCAATGGTCAGCAATGCCACATGCAGCTTTTACCCAGAAGGCAAACATTTAGTACTTTCATCAGTTTCCTTTTATCCGCCTCTCTCTGTCGGCACCACTCAGCTCAGCCTTCGATCTGATGAGGGGGCACTAGTGTCATGACAGAGAACATGAGCTAATGAAAGTGTAAAGCTTTGGTTCAGCAGAGTAGAAAATTCCCATCTAGTGAGCAGAAACTGCAATTGGATATGATTGAGTTTTTAGCAGGCATTGCTATTACCTACTTAAAGGTTCAGGATGACTAAATTTGTGATCCTCTAAACGTTAAGAACTGGATTTTTTTCCATTTGTTATTATTTTCTTGTAATTTACGAAGGTTTTTCACCTAACCATGTTCTAGACAACATGTTAATTTTATTAAATAGCATAGCTTACTAATTTAGAAAAGTTTTAATTACTGATGTCACAGAAGTGAGACAAATCTCAGTTCAAAGAGAGAAATGTAGGATTTTCAAAAACATTGGTATTCTTGGCTAACTTGCTGCTACTGTTAGTTCTGTGTGAACCTTTGACTGTCAGCATTCATTTCATAGTTAGGAGGCTTTTGGTGGTCTTAACTCTGCTACATCATGCTTGATACAGATATTTTGGCTTTCAACATATCAGATCTCTTCTAAGGATCTACCTTGCATTGGTATTTGTTAGATACCGTATTCAGAGCAGAGCTTTCTTTTTAATAAAGTAGCCTTTGTAGGCTCTGAGTAATACTACTTTGTTCCAGTTTTGCATAACAGCTACTCTTTTTAGCATAGAACTAGATTAATATCAATTAGAGTCAGAGCTTCTGTTTCATTTTCAGTTTTGCTTTAACAGCTCTGCAACATTGCACCGAAACAAGTTATAGCAAGATTAACATTAATCTTTTAGCTGCTCACGAGAATCAGAGTATGATGTATTTTTTATATATATATTTAAAATAGTATTAACACGCTGTATTTTTTCTACGGAAACTAATATTCAGATATTCAAAACTTGAGAATCATGCTGTCAGTTCCCCCAACAATGATAATCTGTGACCACTACATTTCTTGTTAATGATTCTAGGAATAAAAAATAACAGAATCATTTTGAATGGAAGGGTTTCAAATAATCAAGATAACTTGTGATTAATCATCTGGAATTTCTAATAAGTCTCAAAATTCACAGAAGGTTAAAATAATCAGACACTCTGTAGGATCTCAGTTAAGAAGTTTCTTAATTTTTTTTTAAATACTTGTTCTCTTTGGACCGTGGCTATAGGTTCAATTAAGTATTTCGGTATAAAGCTCTGCTTTGAAAATTAAAAAGCCCAAATGATTAATTTAAAACATTCCACCACAAATAATGACAGAATCCCCTAGTGAGTTCGAGCTCTGGGTTATTTTGTATCATGTGATTCAAAGAATAATACATGCAACACTGCAGTGTCAACAATGTGGCATCCATTAACACTGATGCAAATGCTTTTTGACAGGTGACAGTGTGCTTGAAATTTTTCACAGTGTTTCCACAAAAGTGCAAAGAACCAAGCAAACAGACTAATGCTGTTCTGTTTATACTACCTTTTGCATTCGTGTTCATCATGTGCAATACTTTACTCTGTTCCTTCACAGTTAATGTGAGGGATAGGGGGTCACCACCAAGGCTACCTTCTGAAAGAGATGGTCTGTATTTTTTATCTTTTGTTCTACTGTTGGTGGATGGTTGACCTATTCCAGCTTTCTATTTGATGATAAAAAAATCCATCTGCTTTTTGTTTGTTTGTTTGTTGATTTTAAATAGATTAAAAAGAAAAAATAAGGGCAGATAAAGTTCACTTTATGCCATTGGCAGACTAAGCATCCTTTTCCTTATCCCTTTAATAATGTCAACATACTTCTGCGGGCAGATAGTCTGGACACAGACGTTATCCACTTACACACTTTTCATACAGTACTTCAGTTCCAAAAGAATTTAAAAATATAATTAAAATTATCCAAACAATCCCCAAACCTCTGAAACAGCAGTAGCCAGCACAGACTTGAGCTGTAAAGAATTAGAGAGGATTTTGCCTGAAACAAGCCACAGCGAGCAGAGTAAGTATTGTTTGATGCATATCAGTTGCAGCTTGACACAGGACAGCAGACAGAAAAGTATCTCTGAAAAACTGAAATCAAAATGTTGAGAGGTGCAGTTAGCCAGCTCTCTGAGTAGTATCCGCATAGACCAACATCCTTTGTCAGTGCAGTCTGATCGGTTACAATACTCTCCTTCACTGGAAATGTAAGCTTCTCCCTTCCAAGTCCATCTCAGAAAAGGTATTGATTGCTAAAAGGAAGTTGCTGATTGAGAGAAATCACTGCTATGTCTTCCACTGGTGTCCTTTCAATAGATTGGTAAGGAGTGATGTGTTTTAAAATGTATTTTCTCAAAGTGGCATACATTTCTGTGACTACGTGCATGAACTTTAGTCAGAGGCACAATGATTGTATGTTAATTTGGAAATACTTGTTAGATATACTGTTGACAAGTATTTATCACTTACTATCAGGAGGAATAACAGTAAGGATGTAAATAGTAAGACTGGAGTTTGTACCATGGATCATGTCCATTATACAGCCTCATTTCCAAAGTTATTCCTCTAAAATCTGTGATACTCACATTCGGTACTGAAGTGTTTTGTTATTCCTATGTCAGGTCAGTTAATAATAATAGTGCTTTCCTCCAGTCATTCAAAATAGAAGACATAGTGAAAAAATGGCCCGTTATGTTGCATTTGTCACACAGTGTATACTTCTGCTTGCCTGGTTTCTTTTTTAAAAAAGAGCAATTATTAGCAAGATCTTGATTGGGGACACTTATAACCCACTGTAATTTGTACTTAGAAGCGTAATTAGCAAAATGTGTGTGCTGTTTCTTCCCTTCCTATCCTGAGGAATATCTTACCTGCTACTGACACCGGTAAGTGCTTCACGAGAGTAAAAGGTATTCAGAGTGTAGCTGCAAAAAGTAGGTTAAAGTGTGATGTGTCATGTGGTATAATGATATGTTTTACAATCAATAGGCATTTAAACTGACAGCTTCTTCTGTGGCGTGAAATTCTGTTCTACCCAGCTCAAAGTCCAAAGACTATCAATTCATATCAGTAAGGTACAAGCTGTGGTGTTAATTCTCTCCTTGGTGTCTGTTTCACTTACTTTGTGATTAACAGATGCTTTTAAAGTACATTAAAACTGAAAACTGTACTTCTCTGTAAAGTGTATTCAGAAAGTGTTGTGGACTTATTTCTTTCACCACTTCTGTAATTGCTACTGAATACTGTGAACTGCTGGTAAACGCAGCAGAAAATATTTCCATGTTTAAAAGTAAGTGCACAAAATTTCTCTTTATAGTGTAAAATCTCTATCTGATGTCCCTGAATTCCAAGATAGAAGTATTTTTGGGGAAATTTTGTACAATTTTTAAAGGTCAAAATAAATGTATTTTAATTAACAGCATGTTTTAGTCCAGTATAAGCATTTCTTTCATATTGGAATTTTCTCAGACTTTTATCTCAGACTTTTGCAGATGTACCGTAATTACTAGGGCCTTCCAAATGAGACATAAAATATTATGCACTCTGTGTACTGCGGTTCCATGTAATAAAAGCTTTGACATTTGCTAGATTCTTCGTGAGCTCATTCTCATACAAACAAACAAAAAAAATCTCTATTGCAAAATGTTATCCATTGATTTTGTTTCTGTTCTTTTACTTAGAACAGTTTCTTCTGGAGCTTGCACACAAATCCTGCTGGAGAATTGATTGTATACTGTGCCAGAACTGAAATTAAAACAATAGGATTTACTTCTACCTCCCTCTACATAAAAAAACCCCTGCTATTGTAGAATATTATCCACAGTAGATATCTCAAGTGGTTCCAAAAAATTGATTGTCAGGAATACAGAAATTAACTATTTTTCTTATTAAAAAATCTTTCTTAAACACGGTATTTGAAAACATAATATTTTGCAAAATATTATTTTAGATGTATTCCTAGATACCTTTTTTCAACAAAATACCTAATAATAGTCTTTTGTACTCTGCTGAATGGGAATAAACTTAAATGCATGTGTAATTATGTGCTGAATTGGAACTGTAAAGAAAAGGTCTCTTCTACTTGCTCAAAATATACCAGCCGCTGATCGGTTTTTATATGAAGTGTATGTTTCTCTTGGTATATCAGTGAAATTACAGTAATAAACTTACCACTCTTCTGCCTAATAGAGTGGGATAGTGTAGCAGTTACATAAAAAAACCCGGAAAGTATCTCTTTTATTTTTCCACTTACGTAAATGTAATTGAAAATATTTAGGAAATCTTTATGACCTAGTCGAGAAGCGACATGAAGGCTTTTACTACCAAATATACACATCTTTTTTTTTAGGTATCAGCGTGATCATAATCAGTCAATTGTTATTGAATTTTCTGAATTCCTGTAAAAAAAGACAAAACCTTACTTTACTGAACAGAGACACTGATTTATTTAAGGTCATCGTTGAGGTGTTATTAAGCTGCTGCTGCTTGTTTGTACATTGAAGATACTATGGCTGTTTCATTACAAACATTGTCAGAACATGAACATACTACATATAACCCATTTTTTGACTATATTTACATCAGCAATCTAATGTCAGAACATTTTTCACTTTGATGTATTTTTGAAACTGGGCTCTTAATGAAATGAATATACGGATGAGAGTGCTCTTTGGTAATACTCAAAGTTTGAACTATTCCCATATTTGTCTTGAAAAGAAAAAAAAAGAAAAAGAAAAAAAAAAGGAAGAAACCCAAGCCAAACCAAACAACATAAACATGAAAATAACATTTTGTTCCACCGTTTTGCTCACGAAAAAAAAAAGGAATAAAAATGGAAATCTATGTGGTAATCTTTATGAAAGACCTTCTTCTATCAGAGCCATTGGAAAAAAAACATGATGATTTTGAGTGGAACAATCAGAAGCAGAATGGTCAAGTCTTAACTCTGCTACTGAGAATCTGTCCTGTGTTGTGAATTTCAAAGGAGACGGCATTTTAAAATAACAGTGGGAGGACTTTTCTCTCTGAAAAAGATGCGAAGACTCAGAGAAAATGTCCTGTAGTTCTTGGGTGCCTGATACTCTTCTCCTCTCTGGTGCACACCTACTACTACTCTTGGCATTCCCTGTATCCGCTAGGTGTATCGATTCATATTTAGTTCACAGCTACATAAATGCCAGAGAAACAGTCTGCCTCTGAACAACCACATTCCCTTGTCTGTGAAAGTTTCATGCATGCCTTCTCATGCTATTTAGCATCTGACACACCATGTCAAGTTGCACTTCTTGGTGTATTATAATACAGGCTGACATGATGCAGCAGGCTGCCCCACACACCTATAGATAGGACAAATGCATGCCGAAAGTCAGGTGTGGGAGGGTATTTCTTGTTGTAATGTCATTCACAACAAATAAAGAAATTTAAAACTCTCTAGAGGGAAGAAGTTCGTGTTGCAACAGAGTATGAATTGTGTCAAATGGCTCTTAGAACATGCCAACCCCAAAAAGGAAAAACGGGTCTTGTTATCTGAACTAACAGATGCAAGTGCATTTTATTATGTCTCTTTGCATTAGGAAGCAGCCATTAAATGAAAGAAAAGCTTTCTGCAGCATCCTAGAGGGAATATACAAGGAAGGGTGCTTCAAATGCCCTCTGTGCTGTAAGTATTATTGCAAAGCTTGTTTCATACACAGTAACTCTTCTGCTTTCACATTCCCTGCAAGTGACACTGCAGTTGAAATGATTTAATGCTGAATTATTCGGTTCTGAAATAATAGACAGTATCCTCGTTCCCTAATGATAATATCATTGCCTGCAACAGATTCTTTACGACTTATTAAACAGCAGAAGTACCCTACGCAGCTGTCAGCTGTTTTTTTCTGGATAGGTAACAATTATAGATTCTTAAGGTATATACAGTAGAAAGAAATAACAAAGCACGCCACTAAATTATGAAAAATAAAACCATTCTTGTATTATCTTATTTTTCAGAGTAGGTCACTGAGCACTGGAAATAAAACCTAATTACTCCCAGTTGAAAAGTTCAATGTCACTATTATGGTATGACCTACTTTCTGAAGCTCTGAAATTTTTGGCTGGATAGATAATGGTTGAATGTATTTTTTCACTATACTGGAGGTTCTCTGTATCATTTTTAATATACCACAAATATCTGAACATTTGCTTAAATAAATTTCTATTATTATTAGAAGAATTTCTGGAAAATTTAGGTGAAGCATGACAACCAACAAAGTAGTACAATTATATAGTCCTGGACTATGTATTTGTTGTTAGAATCAGATGCCAATTATGCTGTATAAATAACACAAAAGAGAAATAATATCTTTCAGGAGTTATGCTGATTATTAATATGAAGTGAATATAACACTCACCATTAATTTCATAATAGATATTTATGGACTTTGCATTTTAACATTTTTTATCTACTGACATTATTAATCTAAACTCTGATCCGTGCACTAATGTTTCCACTGCCCATTAGTTTTGTTTAGAAGTGAAGATATGTCATTGTGTGAAAAATGGGAGTTATTAGGAGTTTCTTGAACTGCTCCTGATAGAAACTATGAAATTAAATCAAGTAACTGGCTGCTTTTCAATTTGTTTTCCCCCAGCGTCTTAGCTGGAAAAAAAAATCTGAAAGTCTTTAGTGTTTTTACACAGAGAACGTCTTTGAGCCAGTAAACTTAGCATATTCTCTTCAGACAGATATCCCAAAGAGCTGAAATATGAGCAAATGACAGACTGAAATGTCTTAAAAAGGTGGGCTTTTTCACGTGACCGGTAGAGATGATGTGTAAAATAAGCATACCAAACACTGTAGTTAAGTAAATATGTGAATGTTGAGTTCTTAAAATATAAATGTTTAAATTTATTTGCCTGCTCTGCTGTGGGAAATCAATTTATACTATTATCATTTGTGAGGATGTAGAAGGGTGTGCAAAATCTCATGTACCAAAAAAAAAGACTACATAAGTGGCTGTAGGAAACAATTGGGTGGATGAGATTCACGGTGTGTACAAAGTACCATTAGAATATTTTGTCAATAAACTATGTGAATATACCTTTTCCATTAAACTGTATGAATGTACATTTCAAATTCACTCAAACTTGCGTATGCCTGTGGCAGACATTCAGCTTGATTAACATTCAAAGAATTTTTAAGGATAAAAAATTCATCCACATGATTACTTGAAAACTACTTCTTTATATGTTCGTTATTTGAGACAAAGAATCATATGGATCATATTAATGAATGTCTATAACGAAGCTGTAACGAGTAACGTATTAAAAATGTGATTGATATAATATTTATATATTAAACCTTTCCACAAATTCATTCTGATGTCTAAGAATTTTGGATTTTATGTAATTATATTCTATGTTCAGAATTTTATTCCCCTTCTTAGAGAAGAAAAAACTGTGCATTTGCATCCCAGAAAGCCAGCTGTATCCTGGGCTGCATAAAAAGAAGTGTGGCCAGCAGGTCAAGGGAGGTGATTCTTCCTCTCTGCTCTGCTCTGGTGAGACCCCACCTGGAGTCCTCCATCCAGCTCTGGAGTCCCCAGTACAAGAAAGACAAGGATCTGTTTGCCTGGGTCCAGAGGAGGGCCGTGGAAATGACCAGAGGGATGGAACACCTCCCCTATGAAGAAAGGCTGAGTTGTTTTATGGTGAGAGCAGCAAGACACTGGAACAGGTTGTCCTGAGAAGCTGCGGATGCCCCATCCCTGCAAGTGTTCAAGGTCAGGTTAGATGGGGCTTTTAGCAATCTGATCTCATGAAAGATGTCCCTGTTCATGGCAGGGGAGTTAGAGTAGATGATCTCTAAATGTCCTTCCAAGTAAGTTTCATCAGTAGGCAGATTTCAGTTTTCAGATACTATTTATCAAGTAATTGTCAAATTATTAAGTACATTTTTATTTCAAGTTCCACTTCTTCATATCCAAGTCATAATACGTACGTAACTGTAGAAATGTATCTATAATGATCACTGTACCAGTAATGGGATGGCAGATTTTGTACATTGAGACTAATACGAAAACATTCACAAATTACAGTTTATAACAAATACCTTTGTAGCTCGGTTCTGATGTTTAAAATCTTTCCTTTTTTAAGTTTTGAATTTACGTACATAGCCTGTTGAACTTTCTATTTATTATTTATATAAGGAAAATATACATTCCAGTCTAATAAATTCTAGACAGGTTTTCAGCAGAACTCAATAGCCATAGACAACTAAAACAAAAAGCTAGGCAGACCAAGATCCACTGAATATTATATTTTTGCTTTTAAAAAAATACGTATCATTGTATAAATTATCAAATGTGTACTGAGTATCTAACTATTTGGCTAATGTTTTCTGTGTGAAGTGGATATGTGTATGTGTGCTGCTTCCTGTAACTGTGTTATAAGCCATGAGGTCTCATCCTGGAGCTGAAATCTGTCTTTGAATTATCTAAGACAAGTCTACAGACAATCCCTTTAAACCACAGAAATATCCAACTTAACAGCTTGAAGCGAGACCCTGAGTGTTGTAATGTTTTTTCATTCTTTTTGTAGACAATGTTGCCAATATTGTCATCATCAAAATGTGACAACTTTGTACAATCAACTTTATCACAGCCTCTGATGTCAGAAAGAATTGCATGTCTTTAGAGATGAAAGACACTATACATTTCACAGAATCACAGAATCACAGAATAGTAGGGGTTGGAAGGGACCTCTGTGGGTCATCCAGTCCAACCCTCCTGCCGAAGCAGGGTCACCTACAGCAAGCTGCACAGGACCTT
>Ga0065711_1002730_pt1 | contig 31973 bp, 11 predicted proteins | sample Hoacrofraction12_FD_59098 | JGI IMG/M metagenome (GOLD analysis project Ga0065711, IMG submission 59098) | Hoatzin crop microbial communities from Cojedes, Venezuela - Epithelial fraction 12 v2 (version 2) | ecosystem: Host-associated > Birds > Digestive system > Esophagus > Crop | place... | reverse complement strand
CCGCGGAGCTGGGCACGACCAATCAGAAGCTGGAGCTGAATGTGGCGCGGACCAATGGCGGCGTGGGTCGGGCGCCCCGCGGGCCGGGTGGTGACAAAGCCCCCTCAGCGGCGGCGGGAGCGGGGTGAGGTGGGTGGCCGCCTCGCTGCCGCTTCGGTCGGGGGGTTGTTCCCCTTCGAGAAGGGGCGAGGGTAAAATGCGTTTTGTTTTTTTTTCCCCGAGGCTGCCAGGTTTGCGTAAGTCATAAAAATAACGACGTAGCGATTTAACGCTCATCCCTCTAGGCGTTCGAACCCTGGCTGAGACCCTGCGTGGAAGAGCGGATGAGCTTTCATCCGTCCGACTAGTTTGCCCCATATCGTGATGGCAACTGAAAACCACACAGGGAATAGCATTCAGATCTGCCACAGAGAATTTTTAAGGAAATCCCTTCTTGCTGCTACCTTGGCTAACAGCACTTCAGATACTTCCCTGCCGTTAAACGGCCCCCGAGGAAATAAGCGGCTGGTTGCCTGTTTACTTTACCTTGGTGCAGTAGAGAGGGGTTGTTTTAGAGAAAAACTAGAGATCGCACTGGTAAGGCAAAGCAAAAAGACCGGCTGGGAACGTTCTGGTGCAGTGCCATGGGTACATCCGTTACAGAAGCGCTGCAGCCAGAACCAGGGGCGCGAGAGGAAAAACCGGTCACGAGGCTGGCGGCTGCGAGTCAGTGCCTTCACGCCGCTCATAAACTGGAAGCTTTTTGCGTCCTGGTTTGCTTTGCTAGGTAAAATGTATTTTGTGTTTCAGTGTATGGTCTAATGAGAAAAGATGGCTGGTTCAATAATACTTCCTTGTGTTTATCTGCAGAAGTTAATGAATGAAAGGGGTCATTACTCTGGCTAGTCCATAAACATGATGATAAATTACGTGAAGGAGTGTTTGAGGGCAAGCTAAAAACATTTGAATGGCATCCCCCACATCAGTTTTGTTGTTACTTGGGATATCCTCGCTGTTTTACAGGGGTGATTCAAATAAACCAAAAACAGAAGTCTCCTTCAGGTAGACAGGCAAATTTACATTTTGTAAAAGTCAGAAGTGGAAAAGCAATTAAATTATGTTTTTTTAGAGGATCCCTCGTTCTTGTATCTGTATTGCAATTCCTCTTGGCTTTACTATGTGGTTGCAATTTTATGTCTAGTCCCTTGCTTTCCACAGGAGAAAAAGCCAGGCAGATAATACCCGTTTCCATCTGTATCTGCTGAACAAAACTTGCAGTGCATATGTGTGTGTGTGTGTGTGTATTTGTGTGTTTGGATATATGCAGTTTCAAATAAATAGAAGCAGCATTATCATATTGTTCAAAGCAAAGCAGATTCTTCTCAGTCACCTACTGATTTAAACACTGTAACTGGTGCTTAGTTTATGCTGGCTGGCTGCCAAGCGAAAGCAATTATGTGCAATAATAGCAAAATTAAGAGGTGAGTGTTGCTGTTTTACAGCAGGACATGGCAAAACCCGTTTCCTTCTGTCAGCTGTATCTTGATTACACACGCAGTCACACGCTCTGTTACACACACACACATACGCGCATACACTCTTGTTCTTTGTCGTTTGCAGTCTTTCCTGTGGGTTTTAACTTGAGGTCACTGAAACCAGAAAAGAGGAAGAGTGTAGACCGCAATGTCTGAAAGCAAATGAGAATAAACCTCTCACTTTGTGGGGAAGGAGAGAAAAAATGAAAAAAGAGCAAAACAAAAAGCCTACCCCAATTATTGTTCTAACTGTGATAGTACTTTGTTTTTCTCCCACTGGCAGGTGTCCTAGTGGTAAATGTTACGTGGAGGAACAAGACTTATGTGGGAACACTGCTAGACTGCACGAAGCATGACTGGGCCCCTCCTAGGTAGGCAATCATTCTAAGCCTGTTTTTTCTCTGCTATATTTTCACTCCCAATCTCTGTCAAGAAACTCTACAGAGATTAATAAAAACCAACTGGTTATAATTGAAAACATGCACCAGTGAAACGAGTAATCCTCTGTTCTACACTGAAACGTGGGGTGGGAGGTTTTATTTCTTTTTCTTTTGTGTTTTTGAGAGGAAAGGGGAAGTACATGGTATTCAATTAGACGGCAGTTAATTTAAAAATGCACTGCTGTAAGTTTGGAAAATTTGTTCTAATTAGGTGGTCTTGTTCTTAACATTTCTGTCCTTTTTTAATGACTTTCACTTTGAGACTGTAACATTCGTTTAGAAGAAGGACATCTTTCCTTCAACATGTATGAAAGTTCTGTTATAGGAGGTGGTGTTGGTTTGGTGTTTATTCACTTCACAGCTCCTGCTGATGAAATCTGTTCTTGTTTGTATAGGTTTTGTGAATCGCCAACAAGTGACCTGGAAATGCGCGGAGGACGAGGCAGGGGAAAGCGGGCAAGGTCCACTGCAGCTGCAGCTGTACCTGGGAATGACACAAGTTTTGCAGAGTCCAGAGGACTTCAGAATAAGAATCGAGGTGGTGCCAATGGGAAGGGGAGGAGGGGCAGCCTTAACTCAAGTGGGCGCAGGACACCCCCAAACTGCGCCATGGATGAAGTCAAAGCCAGCCCCTCATCCACAAACAAGAGGAAAACTAAGCCTTCAATGGAGCTAGATTTGAACTCGAGTTCGGAGGACAACAAATCTGGAAAACGTGTTCGTACTAACTCTAGAAGCACTCCCACCACCCCACAGGGGAAACCCGAGACTACTTTTTTGGACCAAGGCTGCTCTTCTCCAGTGCTGATTGACTGTCCTCACCCCAACTGCAACAAAAAGTACAAGCACATTAATGGTCTGCGATACCACCAGGCTCATGCACATTTAGACCCAGAAAACAAACTGGAGTTTGAGCCTGACAGTGAAGACAAGATTTCAGACTGTGAGGAAGCATTGAGTAATGTGGCACTTGAATGCAGTGAGCCAAGCACAAATTTGCCAGGCTTTGATCCGCTAAAAGCACCGACGTCTCCTTCCTCCATCGCTACCCCAGGGACCCCCAAGGGAAAAAGGGAACTGACCAGCAATGGCCCCGGTTCAGTGATCGGTTCCAAAACTGGCAAGAATTCTGGCAAAAAGAAGGGTCTGAACAGTGAATTGAACAGCCTTCCGGTAATTTCTAATATGGCAGCCACACTGGATAATTGCTCGGTAGCAGACGGCAATTTGCAAACCGAAATGCCGAAATTGGAGGCTGAAGGGTTAATTGACAAGAAGAGTTTGGGTGATAAAGGCAAGAAAGCGAACAATTGTAAAGTGGATAAAAACCTTTCGAAACTGAAAACAGCCAGGCCCATTGCCCCTGCGCCAGCACCAACTCCTCCCCAATTAATAGCTATACCTACTACAGCCTTTACAACCACCACTACAGGGACAATACCGGGACTGCCCTCTCTAACAACTACTATTGTTCAGGCTACACCAAAGAGCCCTCCGCTAAAACCTATTCAACCAAAGCCCACAATTATGGGAGAGCCAAGCACTGTAAACCCAGCTCTCACATCACTCAAAGACAAAAAGAAAAAGGAGAAGCGAAAGCTGAAGGACAAAGAAAGCAAAGAGACAGGAAGCCCCAAGTTGGATTCTAAGCTGGGAAAGCTGGAGGATTCAAAAGGGTCCGGGAAAGACTTACCTGGACATTTTTTAAAGGACCATCTCAACAAGAACGAAGTGCTAGCTAATGGACTGTCAGAGTCTCAAGAGAGCAGGATGGCAAGTATTAAGGCTGAAGCTGATAAGGTTTACACGTTCACAGACAACGCGCCCAGCCCTTCCATAGGGAGTGCCTCCAGGATGGAATGCAGCACTTTGGTGAATGGACAATCTGCCATGGCGCCACTGCACGTGTTGACACAGAATGGTGCCGATAGCACAGCCGCTAAAACCAACAGCCCAGCTTACTCAGATATTTCTGATGCGGCTGATGATGGTGGCTCTGACAGCAGGTCAGAGGGTATGAGGTCAAAGGCCAGCTCTCCATCGGATATTATTTCTAATAAGGACAGTGTTGTAAAAGGACATTCTTCAACCACAGCACAATCGGCTCAAGCGAAAGAGTCCCATTCTCCCTATTACCATGGCTACGATCCTTATTATTCCCCGAGTTACATGCACTCTGGACAGGTCAGTGCCCCAGCAGCTGGGAACAGCAGTACCCCACAGGGACTGAAGATCAAAAAAGAGGCAGAGGAGGAGGCTGAAAAGAAAGAGAAGGCAGAACCATCAGATGCCAAGAAAACCGAAAGCACTTCCTCTAATTTGCAGCCACAACATCAGTCAGTAATAACGCAAAGACACCCTGCACTTGCTCAGTCACTTTATTATGGACAGTATGCCTATGGGCTCTATATGGACCAAAAGTCCTTAATGGCCTCTAACCCTGCTTACAGGCAGCAGTATGAAAAATACTACGAGGACCAGAGACTAGCAGAACAGAAAATGGCACAAACTGGGAGAGACTGTGAAAGGAAGAACGATGCCCCCCTGAAGGAGATTGGGAAGGACGACAGCAAGCAGAAGAATATTCCATCTGCCACTATTTCAAAGGCCCCTTCAACTCCAGAGTCCAGCAAAAATAACACTAAAGTAGGGTCATCAGTCTCTAACAAAGGTGAGGAGACAAGCAAATCACAGATCCTTTCCAATCACCAGCAGCAGCTTCAGTCTGACAGTTTCAAAGCCAAACAAATGGAAAACCACCAGCTCATAAAGGAGGCTGTGGAGATGAAATCTGTTATGGACTCCATGAAGCAAACAGGAGTAGATCCAACCACAAGATTTAAACAGGTGAGATCACACGAAGTGGAACAAGAGTGCCTTGATTTATCCTTAAATTATGTCAGATTTTGTCCCTGATTCTGCCATGGTCTGCTACCTTTGCAGCCAAACAAGCTCCGCCATCCTGTTTTCATGCTGAATAGTACAGTAGTCTGCGAATAGACCAATAGACCTTTCAGTTGAGCTGGCTGAAAAGAAAAAAGAAAAAGTCTAGCAAGGTGGTGACAGAACCCAGGCTTGAACCTGAATGAACTGTTTTAAATTACATGCCTGAATAAAATAGAATTAGATTTCTCTTTTAGATGTAAATTCTAAGTAATTTACTTAGTTCAGAAATGAGAAATTTCAAGCAAAATAAGCAGCTTTCATTATGAGAGGAGTTAAAGTACATTTGAATCATGAAGTGTTTCTTTTTTGTTTGTTAAATGACAGTTGGTGTTTACTAAGGATAGGCGAGCTGGTTCTTTGAAGAGTTGGCTTGAAGCTCAGCTCTTTATCTTAACCCAAGGTGACATTTTTGAAGCAGTTAAGTTCCCCTTCTCTGCTCAACCAACCTCAAGCCCCTACAGACCTACACAATGAAGGAAATCCTGTTGCCGTTGAAGTCTGTCGTAGTTTTGCCATTGACTTCCGTGGAAGCTGAGTTTCATCCAGTAGCTTCGTGCTGACCCTGCTAGCTGTCACATAGCCTTCACTTGAGGCAATGCGGCTGTCTCTGTGCTCTGAATGTGAGGCGCAATGCTTAATGCTTTCCTGTTCTGGTGTACGGTACATCCCAGTCTTCACCCTTACAGGCTGTCGTTCAAGATATGGTGGGAGTTAGGGAGCTCTGAAGGCAGAGGGATGGTACAGCCCTGAACAGAAGGAGGTTTCTGCTGGTTCAGAGGAGTATCTGAAGCAGACCGTCCAAGCGTCTAGTTGTGTGCTTATGTTTCTGTTGCATGTGCCGTAAATGGGTATCGATTGGAGGCAATGTTTACCATTAGCTCTTACATAGACTGTATTAGAAAAAGTAGTCTTCCTGTTACTGCTCGGTACTGATTTGGTGTAGTCTTGTAAGGAGGTCACCTACCTAATTCTTTAACGTATTTATAAACTGGTCTATGTAATATATTATGCAGAAATGTATTTTTGATATCCTGTATGTGTTCTTTAAACCATGTGGTCCTGATCTTGTAAGTACTTAGCCGTGTGTAATTTTACAAACTTGAAATAAGACTGTCAGCTGAAGAAGTCTGCCTTAATGTCTAACTTCCACTGATTCCTGAATATTTGTAATATCAGAGGCAGCATTAGTGTCTTTCCAGCTAGATCGGTTTTTCAGGTTCCAGGTAGTCTAAGTGCTCTGGCATATCATTAGCAAGCTTTAATTTTGTGGTTCACAGATATTTTTTGCTCTCTAGTGGGAAAATCTCTCTGTGGGCTTTAATCAAAATGTTTTATGAATGATGTGGTCTTAGAACTTTGATACAATGCATATGTATTTCATGATTAAACTAGTTAAAGGCACGAAGAAGGGTAGAAGATGAAGCAATTGAATTAGATTTTTATAATGGTCTCTTGCTCCTTCGTGGGAATATTGGTTTGACTTTGAGCTCAAGGCACTCTGTAGCAAGAAAATCTCTCCTTTATGTGATAGGGATGTGTTACTAAAACAGCTATTAAAAATACATTAACTGAAGTATGGAAAGTATCAGTAACGATCTTAGTTCAGAACAAAATTTTTTTTCTCCTCCATATTAGGATCCAGATTCACGAACATGGCATCATTATGTCTATCAGCCCAAATATCTCGATCAGCAAAAATCAGAAGAACTTGATCGTGAGAAAAAGTTAAAAGAAGACAGCCCTAGAAAAACACCGAACAAGGAAAGTTCCCTGCCTAACCTTCCTGTCTCATTAGCAAGCATTAAAGAGGAGCCTAAAGAGGTGAAGCGTTCTGATTCTCAATCAGTGGATGAGAGCAAGATAAAAAATGATGACCGAAAGACTCCTGTAAATTGGAAGGACTCTCGAGGTGCTAGAGTAGCAGTTTCCTCACCAATGAGTCAGCATCAGTCATATATCCAGTACCTGCATGCTTATCCTTATCCACAGATGTACGATCCCAACCATCCGGCCTATCGTGCAGTCTCTCCTGTCCTAATGCACAGCTATCCTGGTATGTATTCTGAAATTTGCCTTGCACACTACTTAAGATTTACACCCTCAAAGTGCAGTAAAGCCCACGTCTTAATATTTGTGTTAGTAGCTAGGGAAAACTGGAGGCTTGTTGGGTGACATTTGTTTTGCTTGTGCTTCCGCTAGGGAAAGTTCTGTAGATGAAACTGATTTAATACAAGATGTTCCTTATATGAACTGTCACAGTTCTCAGCTACAGTTTTCTCAACCCTTGACAGTCTGCTGTTGCTGTTAGACTGACAGATAGTTTATTGCCTATAAAAATATTCTAAGCACTTACTGTCAGAACCATTATAGTTACTATTCCTTTCACTTAAAGAGGACCCATAAATGTCTGAAATGGTTATCAGCTCAACCCTCTTTATAACCTCCATTTACCAGGCTAGATTAGGTGAAGAAATTGAAGAGCAAAGAAGAAGAGCTGTTTGATAGTCACATGATACATTTTTGATGTTACCCTCTGTCCTGGCATCCCCTCCTCCCACCTTGATACAGCCAAAATGTAAAAACAGTAACTTGATGTGGTATTTATTGTTTACCAACAGGGGCCTATCTCTCTCCAGGATTTCATTATCCAGTTTATGGGAAGATGTCAGGGAGAGAAGAGGCGGAGAAAGTCAGTACCAGCCCAAGCATCAATGCAAAATCAACCACTGAGTCCAAAGCACTGGATTTGCTCCAGCAGCATGCCAACCAGTATCGCAGCAAGTCACCTGTTGTAAGGCTTCATCTGTTGTCGCTGTGGTACATATGGGGAGGGGTAGAGAACATCAGTTTTAAGAAGTGCACAATCTGGCATCAAGCTCTGAATGCATGATTCTTCTTTATAGTACTGCTTAAAATAAAAGCAGTTTATAGTCAGGATGCTTCCGTGGCATAAACTGGAAGTGACATACAACACAGTTGTGTGCTCAGAGTCTTCCTGTTTTAAATGAATGGACTCATATAGAAACATAGATTTAGAGATACCTCCTGGTGCAGTTTGTTGCAGTTAAACAGGAAGCTCCTCTTTGGAAGATGAAATGAGAAGCTGGGCTGTGGGACATCGTAATATTCCCTGCCTGTTTGCCAAGAAGACACATCTTCCAAATAGCAGATTACCTGAACCCCATTTCTGAAGATTTCCACACTGGGGCATATACTGCTGTTCTACTTACAGAGAAGTTGGTGCTAGTTTTGACTGTGAGCAAGTCATTGATTCTATTTTTTTAAAGATCTCTTCTGCTGTTGAGGCGGGCTTGATCCCCAGAGTGCATTGAAGAGGGCTGAGGATTCATTTGCATCAGCTATCAGCAGCTTAACTGGGTTGTTCAGGCATTTGCAAGTCAGCCAAGCTTAAGGGAGCCCAAAACTAGAAATCATCGTGGTGGCTTCAAGCTGCAGTGTGTTTCCTCAAAATCTGTGTGCCTTGGAAAATCTTCTATTAGCCACATACACCAGCTTTAGATTAGAATCAAGTGCAAATAATCCAATAGAGATACTTCAGAAAAAAATCAGCTTCATCATTTGAATTTAAAAGGTGGTTGCCAGGTAATGGCAAGTGTGATTTTGTTGTGATTTTGTCCTTTTCAAAAAATTCTTGCGTCGGTTTTCTTTTACTTCTGTTACTAGCCTGTGGAAAAATCAGCAGCTGAGCGTGAACGGGAAGCGGAAAGGGAACGAGACCGTCATTCTCCTTTTAGCCAGCGGCACCTCCATACGCACCATCACACGCATGTTGGAATGGGTTACCCCCTTATACCTGGACAGTATGACCCATTTCAAGGTGAGCAGAAGATTTCCAATGGTAGGATTAGCTTGCCTCATGGAGTTATTACCTTGACATGGGAAATCATGCCTACACGAAGCATTTTGAATAAAGATCCCCTTGTTAAATCAGAAGTGCTTTACATTTAGGAAGAAGGCTTTGCAGCATGGACTAACAGCAAATTAATAGCTTCATGCCTTAGAAATACCAAGTTTTGTTTCCAAAACTGGGTGTTAGAGCATTATTAAGGATGTGCCAGTTAGGCTGTCATTCACATGGATGTTTGATTCTTACTGCAAACTGACATTTAACTGGCTGAAAGGCAGTAAAAAAACCAAACAACCTCCTTTTTGTAAAATTTGGGTTGTGTAAGCAATGGAAGAAGTGCAGCAAAGACAAAGGCTTTTTATACTGAACATATTTGATGTACAAGGCATTGCAGTCACAAGGGTTTGAGCTTGTTAAAATTTGACCATCTGAAACAGGACTCTCTTGTATTTTCGCAAATGCAGTGCACAAAGTTGCAGTTAGGCAAAAAACAGCACAGTAAGATACAATTCATTCTCCCTAGGTTTTATACCAGTCTGACTGTTTTTCCATAACCCTGGACTCTATCTGAATTAAAACAAGATTTCCTCCCATGCAGCAAAGTACATACTATCACAATTGGTGGCTAAATGACATTAATTCATTACGTTCACTTGGTGCCTCAGCAGTTACTTTTCCTGTGTAAACTCTTGACATTTCTCAGTTTGATTCAGTGATTCCGTATGCCTTTTGGGATGCATTATGCTTGTTCGGTAGGAAAACTGTAAAAATGATAAGTTATTATGAAAGTATTGTATTCTGAGCAGCTGGCATGTTGTTTCTGTAATTCACTGTGACTTTTGATACTTGTTGTTTACTGGTACCTATTAGTTCTACTGAGCTTCCTATTCAGGAACTCATACAAACCACTTAGTGTCTTGCAGCGCAGTATTTGGAAAGGAATACAATAAGTAGGAATGCTCTATTTTCTTGTGAAATGTCTATCAAGGACAATTCAGTTTACTGTATGAAGGCATATTGATCATACTGGGCAGACTGTCTTGGCACAGTTGCCTGAAATATTTGCCCTTTATGTAGTGTTATTGTTATGTAGTGTTTTTGCCTGTTTACCTTAGAGATGCTTCCTAACATTTCACTGAGCACAAAGTCCATTAAAACCAGAAGTACATCAACATTCCTTCGTTTCTTCTTTCCCTCAGGATTGACCTCTGCTGCCCTTGTTGCCACTCAGCAGGTGGCTGCGCAGGCATCTGCATCTGGTATGTTTCCTGCACAAAGAAGGTAAATAGCCAGTAAATCTTAAATTCTGTATCTTAATGTAGAGAGGAGAAAGCAAATTGTAGATTTTGTAGCCTGATGGTCTGCAGTTCCTTGTATGACACAATTTTTAAGGATGAAGAAGAACTTGGAACTTCTGGTTAGTTGTTGTTTTATTCTCTTCAAGGTGACATTTTGTCCTTACTTGTGTCCTTTAAATGTAACATAGATCTTTGAGAAGGAACAAGTAGTCTGTCTGCTCAGATTTTCCATACGCTATGTTTTAAGGATTAGTATTAAGATAAAACAAGTGATTAAGAAATATAATTTAAGATCCAAACTTTTTATACAAGGGTTTTAAAGTTCATGTTGAGTTAGATCGATGTACTACCAGGAAACCTCAAGATTTTATCTATTCTGCAAGCCCACCTGGTTTACTGATTTTGCTTTCAGAGAGGCTTGCCTGACAGTCCGTTAGAGGTGACATCATAGTAAAGTTACGTACCCATTCCACGCATTTGCCTCTCAGTTATTTACTAGGTTTTCAGTACAATTTACTCTTCAACCGTCATCCTTACTCTTCAAAAGGAAGGAGACTCTTCTGTATTGTAATGATCCCATCTTTAGTGAAAAACCCAAAGCATCCTTAACATTAGGGTTTCTTTCATCGCTGCCATGTTAAGTCTCAAAGTTTAATGTAGTAAATAGTACTGTAACGTTCCGTGGTTGTGCGTGTCTTTCTGAAAGCTGACTCCGAAAACAAGGGGCCATGAAAGGCTCTTAGCTGGAATTCTTTGAGTAAGAAGGGTTTGTAGCCTTGAAAGAGCTGATGGATGCTAGGGTGTCAGAACCCAGAAGATAAATCCTGGCACAGGGTACTTGTTAGTGTGTCATTCCTGGCAGGGGAGGGATGAGGACAAGGCCTGCTGTCTTTACTTCTTGGAATTGAGAGTACTGTGCAGATTTCATTTCATGGTGTATCCGAGGTGCAGAAAAAAATGAGGAGGAAAGGCTGCTGAATACTAAAACATTCTTCTTTGTCTTTTCAGAGAATGATGAATTTGGAGATGTACATTGTCATGTGACTGGCTCACATGAGGAAGCGCTTTATTACAGACATCAGTTCCATGGTGTTAATTTGAAATGCCTTAATGGCAGGCAAAAACCAGTCATTTCATTTTTGTAAATTGCAGATTTTATCACAGAGTAACAAATGTTGCTGTAATTAGACTTCTGTTTTTATATATATATATGCGTATATATATATATACATATATATATAAAAATATATATATATTCTTTACTTTTTTTGTATCAGTACCAAGGCTCGCACACAGGGTCTGCTGCTAAGTTGCGAACCACACAGTAAAAGGAGATATGTATTTGTCATGTTTAGAAAGCGTTAACCGCAAAAGGCTGTTTGTTTCTTTTCTCTTCTTCCTCTTTTTTTTTTTCCCTTTTTTTTCTTTCCAATTGTAAATATATAATGTTATGTATCAGTGTGCCTGAACCTTGCATACCCTTCTGATATTTCCCACAAGCTCTCAGAGAGGCTAACTGTGATGACACTTTGGTACAATGTAGACGTCTACTTGGTGGCTCCTATTAAGATGCATCAGTGTAAAATGTTACTGTATTCACTGTTTCATTGTAATTGTGTATTGTGAAAAATATACCTTTGGAAGGCATGGGGATTCTAGTACCACAAAAACTGTGTTGTATATAGTGTATAGATTTTAAATGGAGATAATGAGCATCTGTGAATAATGAAATGTCTTTTCTGATAATCTTGAATGGCGGATAACCTAATAGCCTGCATACCAGAAGACATCTCTGATTGTTCTATTACTTGAATAGTCCTGCAGTCTTTTTTTTAATGTTTACAATTACCCAGTTTTAGAAGAGAGACTTTAATGCCATTGCCTGGTTACTTGTTTTATGCTGTAATGTAGTTTGTTTTATGTAAAATGTATATCGAACGCTTTCATTTTTATACCTGCCTTAAATAATTTGGCAATCAGAAGAAAGGCAAAAGGTTAGGTCTGTACTTTCTTGGTGCCTATGGGCCACTTTGAAAGATGTGTCATGGGTGCCGAGAGCGGAAGCTGGGACTTCCACACAGCTACTCACCTGTGTCCCAGAGGTGCTCCCCGGGGCTTGGTTACTGGTGTGCAGCTGCAGCCGTGCCGTGCCTCACCGCTGGGCCCGTGCTACTGTCCTCTCGCAGTTGGCAATGCGGACCCCAAGCCAGGTGGCAGTGGACCTCTTTCAGTTGACCCTGATAGGCTCAAGAAAGGCACGTACTAACACCTTGTATGGTATTAGTGGAACTCAAATCTCTAGTACCCGTTTTAGAGCAGCTTTGTGTGCTATAAATTACAGGCAGATTTTTTTTGTTATATCTGTATTGCTCCTTCCTCCCCAATGAATAGATGCTTAAAAACAAAGGACCTGTCAATTAAAAAAAAAAAAGTCCTTGCTGTGCTTAACCTGTATCACCACAAAGTAAATATTTTATGTGGCTCTACAACCTCTTTTGCTGCAGTGCGGTTAACACAGTACGCAGTAATATGAAATCACTAATAATGAAAAAAAAAGAGATTTACTGGTCAGGTTTTTGAGGCTTTAACTTTTGTCCTTTCCTGCATATCCCAGTTACATTGATTGTTGAAACAGTTTTTGAAAGTTCTGCTGTGTGTTTTGGTTTTGTGTTTGTTTTTTTGACAGGGTGAATTACTGCAAGTTAAAGCTTTTTCTTGAAGTGGATTCCGTTTCTCCCACCTTGTGAATTCCTAATACAGAAGGATGAATTAAAGATTCCCAACAGACAAGCACACTTGGACTTTTTATATTACGATGATGAATCTGCAATTAATATTGCTATAATTGTTTTATTTTTATAGGCATAAAATCAGTTCCCTTAGTGACTAGTTATAAGGTTTATTGATTTTTACTACACATAATTCATCTGTGGCTTACTCTTATTGTCTTGTTATGAACACATTCAGAAGTCTCACAGTGGTGACATACTACAAATCAGCCTCATAAAAAATGGGAAGGAAGGGGTGTTTTCTTTGAAATGGGGATATTGTGAATGCAGGGCTCTTGAAATAATAAATGCCTTATTACTTCTATAAGTAAAGGCTCAGATGGCTTTTGTATTGAAATGTATCATTGATTTTTTTTTCAGCCTAAACCACTAATGCTTCTGCAGCAAAACAGATCTTATAAATTCACACTATTGGTCATTTTGATTTAGTGTGGTTGAAGACTGAGTGTCATAAGTAACTGGAATGAGTTACTGTGATACAGGGTAAGCAATGGTTAAAGTTATAATTAATGTTACAGTTTTATTATATCCTCCAAGTCTGTAAGAGGGGCTGACATCTGTGGCCATCTATTGTCTTCCTCCACTTAAGGTTATTGTCTTCCCTCAGCTTTTATAGCTTTCCTTCTGGTTTAACACTTGGCATGCTAACCTCCTTAAAGGCTGTGCAACACTGAGCATGGCTTCACGGATCAGCACTCTCCAAAGCCAACAGGTATCCACCCACATGTCCGAGCATTGGCGTGCAGCTGCTATGGTCATTTCACCACTGTGTGAGCATCCAAAGGATGAGCAAACTGAAGCACGAAAGCGAGGAAGACAATTTTACAAACCTGGGAACTAAGAGCTGCAGGGGCTGGTCACTGGAAGGGGACAGCTGAAGCAGCATGATACAGATACATTTCCAGTCTGTTTTCCACAGGAAGGGCGTGTGATTTTAGTCACCTCCAGCTGACAACTCTACCACTCTGCTTGTCTAGCAGCAGCAATCAGTGACACTGCTCCTATCTTTGATCCAGATGTTGCTGGATGTCTTGCAAAGGTGAAGCAAGGCTTCTGCGTTGCACTTCCTACTTTAAGTTTCTGGCCTGCCCATGGAGTGCAGCTAGAGAAACAAAAGGCCTGTCAGTGGGAGTCCATCACACAGGCCACAAAAAACCAGGCAGGGAGCTACTGCCTGTGGTGCTTGTGCTGGGAAGAAATGGATGTGAACAGAGAAGGGGTTGTGGTTTTGTTGAGCCACCATGTAGCTCTAGAAGCTGAAACAGGGCAGAGGTCTAACTGAGTGAGCTGGCTGGCTACCAGGGCCAGGCTAGAGCTGGTGGAAATGGGGGCTAGGAGTATTATTCCTCTAGTTTGGTAATTTTAGATTGCTTGGTGGCCTTAGGGAACACCTGAGAACTCGCAGAGCTATTTCTGTGCCATGCCTTCCCCTCGCTTCTGAGAGGTGCATTGGTTGGACTTAACCACCAGTTAGTGGCACTTGTCACGACAAGTGCTGTCAGGACAAGTGCCCCCTAAGGACACGAGGTTAGAGAACCCCTGAACCCATCCTAACGCACACCAAGGATTGTTGATGGCACGAAGACTGTCATCAGCAAAGAACACCACAGTGCTCTTCTGCAGCTCTCCACCCTGGCTCTTTCCAGGGAACCAGTGAAAGAGTCAAGCAGGGAATCTAGTTCATATTTCCTCCTGGCATCACAGTCTTGTCACTATCTTTATCCCAACGGACAATGGTACTGTGCTCATCTTTCTGCCTCAGACTTTCACGCTAATGTTTGCTTGCCACACTCACTCCTCCTTTCTTGTCTCCCCTCTCTACCCACTTGCCCACTTAATAAGCCCTCTTACATCCTGTCGATATCATCAAAACTCAATTTGTGCAGCTAAAAACCTTCTGTGTACATTTGCGATCTCAGCCCTTGGTTAGTTCTTTCTTTCCTTTCATCACACTCACTCCTTTGACCTGTGGTTTTTTCTGTATCTTATACTGTGTTGATGTATCCTGTCTCTCTTCAGTGTAAAGTGTTTGGGACAGAGAACATGTCTCACTTCAAATTCATACAGCATAGTTCATATTTATAGTTCCCTCTGAATAATAGCCATAGCATCTCATAGATGGTAGCACAAGATGCCATGAGTAGCTAGAGCAGACCATTCTTAACAAGGAGCTTAAGAAAACTGACAAAAAAATTACCGTTCTAAAAGGTGTTTTGAAACCATCTAATGCCTCAAAAATTGGGAGTGATACCAAGCCCACATTGCAAGTCTGAAGCTGTGTCTCCTCATGTGAGAGGGAACTGGAGGCATCCAGTTGTAACTTAACAAACCAGCTTTGTTCTGCTTTGGAAAGAGAGCGCTGTTTTCTTAATTTGGTTCAGGTTTAGCCCTTTACCTAGCATTTTGTACTGAACACTCTATAGCATTATGTGAACTACAGTTCTCCTTGGTGTAGTTTTTTTCCCAAAATTCTTATAACTTCAGCCTTTTCTGTAAGATTTTTTTAAGGGAATCTCACTGTTACTTTTGCTGAGAAATGCGAGAGTTTTTCATTCAGTAGAGGTGACATCAGCTGAAGTTACACGTTGCAGTGTTGGGAGTGTAGATACCATTAAAATCCTCACGCAGGCAGTTAGTAATTTTTGTGCAGCATATGCTAAATAGTGCTTTCAACCTCAGCAGCAACTCTGAAACTTCATGTCTGGACTGATAAATTAGCAAACTTAAGGATTTAGCAAAGGTAATTATTACTTGCAGCCTGACAATATTTATCATGCAGAAAACTTGTTATTCTCCACTGTAATATTATAGAGAAGTGCTCTGGGGACACTGAAAGCAGATTTTGTTATAAACAAATCAACCCCTGCAAACCAAACTGATAGCTGTAGCTCAGTTCCAGTGACTCATAGTCATTCCAACAGTATTCTGCAGTCATTTTGAATGGTATAATGGTGTATGTTAATTACGTGGTTTCCGTCACTGGAGTTTGCTGATGGCAAAATAGTGCTTACTTATTGCTTTGAGCATAACGCTGCAGGATTTCTTCATGAAACTGAACGGTGCGGGAATGCCTGTTAAAAAAGAGCTAAATCAGGGAGCAAAGGTTCCCTGAAAGCCTGTTTAAACCCTTAATACAGGAGACTAATTTTAAAGCATACATCTTGACAGGTAGAGTAAATGACTGCAGTTCTCTTAATTGTTTTCAGGGCCCTGAGGGCACTACCAAGCCTTGCTGGCCTAGCCCAGCCTCCCATGGAGCCTCCCCCCACCCCCGCTCTAATATTTACCCTTACTAATATTATCTTAATTAGGCAAACAAAAGGTGAAAGAGGAATTTTGTCTTTGCATGTTCAAAATCAAGCTCTTACAGAATAGTGGAAATGAGATGTGGAATAAAAAGGCTGTTTTCTGACTGAAGAACCTCCCACGTATGAAAGCAGTCCTTTTCTTAGTTTTTTCCCCTTTTTCCTCAATAGTATAAACTTATGTTTGAGAGTGCAAGTGACACTAGAAATAACGCTGGGGGAGGGGGGCATTTCTTCCTCTCCCCGTCCGATGTGGATAATTGACAGGGGCAAGATTTGCAGTTAGCTTTGGAAGGAGCTGGCCCTGAACACATGTGCTAACCCTGGCACCTGCCTGACACAGGACGGATTTCTCCTCAGTAAGCTCCCTGTTCAGCAGCGTTCAGCTCTGCTGGCTGCCTCAGAAACGTGGCTGCCTCCTTCCCCTGGGGCTCTGGGTTCCCCAGAAGAGAGTGGGAGGAACCAGAGCAACGGCTGGATGGACCGCAGGGACAGCTGAAGTTTCTGTTTTTGCATTGCTTACGCATGCCAGAGCAAGGCTTGAATAATCTCCTTTCATCCGCACCTTTCCTCAGCTCTGTCACTAAGTCAGTTTAAATGTTTGCAGTGATGAGCCTCATCAAGCAACTGATTTTTAAGCAGAGCTCCAGACAGAAAAGGTCATTAAAATGTCAATGACACAATATGTGTCCCTATGCCATACACTGGAACATAACATTTTAATACTCAGCTTTGCCACAAGTATCCGCTGTGCTAATTCATGATCTTCCCACTTGGAAAGAAGCTGGCTTCCTTTAACAGAGACTTTGCCAAATCGTCAGCCCCTGTACATGCCTTGCGGCTTTGTTGAGACCGGCTGACCACTTTCCCTTTTATCTGCCAAGCGTCTGTCCCTATTTTTGGAGCTACTTCCCTAAGGAACCAAGGTGCAGAAGAAACTACTGTAGAAAGAAAACACTAAAAATAGCAAGGCAGAGTCCATTTTTTATGCTAGAGCACCTCTCATTAGACTTAAGTGGGTTCTGCTTCTGAACACACTCAAATAAGGATTTGGTCCCTTGAGGCAGAGCAGTAATTGCTGTTTGGTATGGCTCTTTACTTCATCCTTGAGTACATGTACATGTAAGTCTCTCTCAGATGCTCATGTACTCACTTTCTCCTTTGTTAGAGGGTCACACATACATGGTGTATCCATAATTTGCTGTTTATTTGCTTAGGCATTTCTTTAGTAGCCCACTGGCAATAAAATAGCTCTGTAGGTTATGAATGACTGCTCAGCTTTGGAGTTTTATCTCTGCACCTTACACTAGGTCACAAGCACTTAAAACCCATCCCACTTGTAAAGTGTTACTTCTCCTAAGTCGTGGATACACTAAAATTCTGTTTTATTAAAGAAGAGCAGTATGTATATATCAGTGTATGGGCCTGGCAAATCATTCAAGATGTATACAGAAAGGCAAGGGAATGGTTACAGCTGGCCCTGCTGGGTAGGGAGGACAGGAGGCTTTGACGTATAAGTGAGCTGCAGGCTCGCATGCTGCTGGGTTACGAGCTGCCATCTTAGTATGCTCCGCTTCCTTCAGTGACACGGGTCTGCAGCACCTAGGGACAGAGTGTTAACAATTCAAAGAGCGGTGAGAGTTATCTTACTACATCTGAGCAGCTTACAGAAGATGAGACAGCAGCTCATCTGTGGCCAGCAGGTTGAGGGAGGTGATTCTGCCCCTTTACTCCGCTCTCATGAGACCCCACCTGGAGTCTTGCGTCCAGCTCTGGGGCCCCCAACATAGGAAGGACATGGATGTGCTGGAGCGGGTCCAGAGGAGGACCATGAAGATGACCCGAGGGCTGGAGTACCTCTCCTATGAGGACAGGCTAAGAGAGTTGGGGCTCTTCAGCCTGGAGAAGAGAAGGCTGTGGGGTGACCTTATAGCAGCCTCCCAGTACCTGAAGGAGGCCGACAGGAAGGATGGGGAGGGACTTTTCACAAGGGTGTGTAGTGATAGGACAAGGGAGAATGGCTTTAAACTAGAAGAGGGAAGATTTGGATTAGGTATTAGGAAGAAACTCTTCACCATGAGGGTGGTGAAACACTGGCACAGGTTGCCCAGAGTAGCTGTGGCTGCCCCCTCCCTGGCAGTGTTCAAGGCCAGGTTGGGTGGAGCTCTGAGCAACCTGGTCTAGTGGAAGATGTCCCTGCTCATGGCAGGGGCGTTGGAACTAGATGATCTTTAAGGTCCCTTCCAACCCAAACCATTCTATGATTCTATAAAGCAGGAGGCAGCCTTAAAGCTCAAGTATGGCCTTAGCAGCTTTGTCTTTAGAAGGCACTACACCTGTCCCGTTACTCACATGCAACTCCCCTACCCCAAGGGAACAGGATTTCACTTTCTTCCAACGGCTACACACCAAGAACCAGTCTTTTCTATCTGCCATGTGAGGAGACAAGTAAAGAAGAGTCCCTGTTTTATAGAGAAAGAGAACTTTATTGCAGGGTAGAAAATTATCAGCTGAGAGACCACATGTGACAAACCAGAAGTGTGTGTCTCCATTTACACTTCCTCTCATGGCAGTAAGTTGAAACATTTGGTCCTGTTCTCTTTCATTACTTGTTATCATTAAGTGGATCGATTCTTACACTCTTTTGGGGCCCATTAAATAGCATTATTAGATTACTAGCCACCAGGACAAAGGGCCCATATTTCCTCACTAACTGTCTGATATGTGTTCAAGAGGCCATGCTGAGTATTTTTCTCTGTAAGAAGGATATTCCCATCATGGGACATGACAGTTTTGTCTTTACTGGATGCTTTTGTTTTGGCAGCTGTATTTTTAGACATTAGCACTTCAGTATGCAGCTTAGATGAGGTCTCAGCTGAATCTTGAGGATGCAGTGTTTCATATGTTCACAAGTTCAAAACTGGTACTAGACTTTCATATTAAGTGCCAGTTATAGTTAGTAATGTTTTGTTTGTTTGTTTTAATTAGGGTTGGGTTTTTTAAATGTTGTTCATATGAAAAGGAAAAATAAGCTTCCAGGAATTCAATTTTGACAGGTTTTTTCCTGTTTCTTTAAAAGGACAAAATCCATTCACAGATCATTCAGATTCTTGGCAACACTTGGTAGCAGATCCAGTAAATTTCAAAACAAGTCACTGATGTAATAGAGACAACATTTATCAATAATGCAGTTAACCCTCTAACTCACACTAAAGCTCATTTGACTAGTATAGAATGATCACTGTGATGAGCATTTAAAGTCTTTCTGTGTGAAATCTGTAAAGCAAACACGCAACACTGGTTTCAGAAGCAAGTTTTGTCAGGGTAGCTAAGGGCAGTGAGGGATGCAGACCACTTTCTCATCTTCCTTTCACACCCCTACACCCCTTTTTAGATTATGCTTTGCCCCTGGCTTCTTATATTTAATATCCATTAGTCCCTCGAAGTGGCATCAAGGTTGGATGCTTTGCTTGAATCAACAGCTGAATTAGTGCTATCTTCTGACACCATCAAAAGTAAATTGATAGCTAATCATGAAGGAGAGAGACTTGAAGAACAACAAATAGTTATGTGAGCAGTGCAGCTAATAAAGACCAGTTTTCAACGGCTTTCTTGTCTGTTCAGACTCTCAGGTGTTCAATAAAGTGTGAACTTTAAATTTAACTAAAGGAGGCCACTAACAGTCTGCCTCTTCTTTGCCTGCTTACCAATACTTGTGAAATTAGACAGTGTCTTTGGAGGATCTAGTTTAATTGCAACTGGTCAACGGGCTCAAATGTTATGTGCAAGGGGAAAGGTTATATGTGGGGTGTGATCAGAGGAACTGTAAATGAGAGCTGTGCAAGGGTCTCCTCTGCGTGGCCTTGTGTGTGTATCCTGAGCAGTCAAAAGCCTTAAAGATGGCAGTGAGCATAACAGCATCTCACAAAGCTGGGATGGGCTCAAGGCCAGCCATGGACCCTCCCTCTGGAATTACTCCAGTCCCTTGCACCATGCTCTGCACTGCAAGTAAGATGTGGAACATCTCTGGCGTCATAGCTGTGGTAAAGAAAAGTAACCAGTTTATGGCTTGTTCAGTTTTAAGGTAAAGCTATGAACAAGGGAAACTGAAATAAGCCTAGGTCATAGCTCTTGACTCCTAAATCCATCAATAATCACAAGAATGTGTAACTTGGAAGTAGTCCATTACATTTATGTATTTAGCTGTAGGCTTTGCATGCATAGTCAAAAAAGGAGCCAGGATTTAAGAAAAGCTATGGCCATAGTCTTTTTTTAATGCTTTTGGGCGCCAACGAACAACAATGAATTTTTCTGCTGTTTAAGAATAAGCTAGTTAAGATATGAAAAAGAACAAAGAGTTGTTTTTGAAAGCCCTGGGTTGTAACAACATAATGGTTTTATTATCTAAAGTTCAGTCACAACAAGGACAAAAAAAATCCCTCTTGTGTATGCTGAAGAGCTTTTTGTTTTTTTTTTTTTAAATCAATACCATATTCACACTAATGTTTGCTTGCATAAAATATTGACTGTAGTCACACTGGCGGTTTTACATAAAGACTTAAAAGCAATCTTGATCTTATGAAAGGTTCTAATTGTTTTTCCCCTTTCCTGAAAGAGTAGTGAAAGGACAACTAAAAAGCAGAACTATATAGTTATTTTATAACTGGCACTAACAAATTTCACCAATTACAGAGTCCATTCTGTAAGAAATGAATGTGTGGCTCCCAATTAATCTAGTGTACCTCCAGGCAAGGTCTAAATCAGCTGGATACAGCTAAAGCAATTTGCACACAGCTAAAAGCAAATTGGAAAATAAGTGTTCCACGCTACTGCCTATCTTTCCAAGCCAAATACACAATCAGTATTCTGGCAGCAGCACTCTGTCATGTTATTTGCAGCTATCAATTTTAATTATAACAATTATTGATTAGTTGGGAAAGTGAATAATCTAATGTTCCAATGAGGTTGGCGTGGCTGCTGTGGATCTTTGTTCTGCTTTCATGTACATGTACATTTCATGTGAGGAAATACCAAGCAAAGAACATACCTGCACCACAGTGCTGAGCTCAGATAACTATCTTTGAAGTTGCAGTGGTGATTTTGTTTGTTTGTTTGTTTACAGCAAGCATCCATTTTTAGGATTCATCAGTCTGCTATACAGAAAGGTCGATATGAATTGAATTAGGGCATGAGAGGACTCAGTTCAGGAACACAAGCCAATACTTTCAAGCTTGGGCACCTGAAGTCAGACTCCTATTTTCTTACTTAACCCCCCAAATGAATGAGCTGTTCTGTATGGGGAGAGTGCTCCTGTTGCCCATTGACACCAGCTATTTTGCTAACCTCTTTACTTTTAGGCACAAGCTGTTTCTTCTTGTAGAACAATGCTTCTCTTGGAACAGAGAAAAAGGAAATATCCAATCCTGGCTGCACTAACAAGAGTTTTATGTGTTTCAGCTAAATAAATAGCTGGGGGAAGAGTACATCCTGACTTGAGCAGGGTTATAGCCACAAAGGCTGAACACAAGCTTTCTGAGTCCGAGTTTTTGGTACAGGCTCATCACCACTGCTAGTCAAATGCCCTTTGTAGTGTTGCTGAAGACATGCTGTTTCCATTCGAAGTGATCCAGTAAACACTCAGCTAATAATTACTGTACCCCAAAGAAGCCCTTCGCGTCTGCTGCAGTCTGCCTTTGCTGAGGCTGGGAGAGCAACAGGAGAGTTTCCTCTGCCTCTCCTGCTCCTCCCGAGCTGTAACCTCAGGAGGCAGCGGGAATAGCTGTGGCAATTTTAGCTCCGTGGCTTTAGGAAGCCATTTCCACGAGTGCCCTGCTTGCCCCATGGCTGAATGTGCGCATTGTGCCGGGGAGAGGCACTGTGGCACGGCATGGAGCCCCTCGTCTGCCCTGGGCTGCCCCGACCTGGGCGGGGAGACCGGGGGCATAGCCACATCGCCTGCCTGGCTGCTCCTCGCATGGGCACGACGCCATTTACCGAAAAGGTGAGGAGGGTAGCTGGGAGCAGCAACATCCTAAAGCTCTGAGCTGTGGCTGAGGTCAGATGAGCAGGGTCATACCCAGGGTCACAACATTACCCATTTATCCAACTGCAGTGCACTAAGCACAGAGGACAAAAAAAATTTTGGGGAGCAGTTTTGCAAATGATGGCCACTGGTGTAGTAGGCGGTGCATTGCACTGTTGCTCAGGAACTCTGGATGGATGTGAAACTGGGAAGATCAGCTGCTGCAATTAGTTATCAAGAGAGAATAATTTCAAAGGCTAGCACAAGGATTTAGCTATGCCGCTCCCACTGTCTTGGCAAAGTCTGGGACAGCTAATCATCTGCTTTGAAAATGTGGGCGAATGCATCCTTGAATTGGACAAGAAGATCTCTCTGCCTAATCAGGGGCCAAAAAAATGTGCTTACGGTGACTTGTACTGCAATGGAAAAAACAAAGGAGAAAAACAGCAAAGACATGGGAACGAATCCTGAACATGCCAAACATGGGAATGTCTGCGTCTGACAACAAAACTGCTCTCTCAGAGAAAAAAAATAGTGGAATGTTTATATAAATATGCACACGTGCGTGATCATCTGGTGATCAGATATATCTTCGGCGCACATGCACACACAGTGAGTGTAGTGCTGTTGTCTGACATGCCTCCCACTCTGTCTTTTGCTTTTCTGAGCTCTTTTGTTTGGAGTTTAGATTATCTTACCCTGCCCACCAAAGCTTCAAACCTGCTCAGCTTGATGCTGCACGAACACACTTACAGACAGAGATCTGGCCCCATCATTTTCCTTCTTCCTTTGTTTGTCTTTTATTGTATTGAGGAAAAAAGAAACCCACATATCGCAATTTCCTGTTTTTTCCTGTTTAATAGTATTTACCACTGTAGTACTGTTGTAATAGGGACCCATGAAAAGTTATAGACTGCAGTCCTTTAATCTGGCACAGAACAGTGTGATTCATATTTTGTTAGGCCATTAATTGATAATCTCACAGCTTCTCTATTATTTAGAACATAGTATTAATATTAAAATTGCTGTGCCTGTCCATAACTTTGGGATCAGAAATGTGCCTCAAGGGATCCCACTCCATCTGCAGTAAGTGCTTTTCACTTCAGATTAATATATTTTCATTTGCCCTGTCAGCCTATGCAGATGGAGCAGGCCTCAAACCACACGGGGTCAAGTAGGAGACCAATTAGGCAAAGTTATTTTTAAGTTCTGGAGGGCACAGGGTCAGCACGCTAGAGGGATTTAAGCACCTAAAGATGTAGATAGGTGTCTTATGTATTTTCAGAAATGCTATCACACTGCAGTCAAGGGAGTTAGGCATCTGGCAACTATCTTGTGAAACACATTTTGAGATTCCTGCAAAGAGCCTGAACGCTCTTGGAAATCCAGCTGCTCTCACCATAGGAAGGTTCAGGCCATGTAGCAGAGGCCGCAAGTGGTTTCACTTTCCCATTCCCTCCATCTCGGGTCTGCTGAGATTTAGCTTCATGGCCAAGATTCCTGCAGCAGCCTCCAGAAGTGCTCACATGGCTTAGCAGGACACGTGTGCTTCGGCCATCCCAGGAGCTCAAAGCACTGGGGAATCGATCAGGGGACAGGAAAACCGATGGCCATGGGTGACGACCTGGCTGTACTCAGGCACGACATGGGGATCTACTCACTCAGCACTCTTCTCTGTACTCTGGGTGAAGGAACATCAAAGAACATAAACCCAACCACTTTCCGGCTAGCTCAGTCGTCGGCAGTGGCCACAAGGGAATGCCTAGAGAGGAGCAAAATTAGGGAACATATCCATGCTAATGGTCTCCCATCTTCTCACAATTTTCAGCCAGGGGATCTTCTGTTGTGGTTTTTCTATGCAATAATTTGCAAACTTTTTTCCTCCAAAATGCTTGTTAAATCTCCTGTTGAATTCAGCATAAACTTTTTGTGTATATAGCGTCCTCCTTTGCCAGGGAGTTTCCCACATGCAGTGTCCATTGTACAAAGACCCTCTGTGTGTCCTGGATGCAGTCCTGCTTACCTTTACTTGATGACCCAGGATGTACTGGAAGTAGCAGCAAACAATTTATTCTCTAGTCATATTCCCCATATACCTGTTGTGATTTTGTAGACTTTAACATAGTCCACCTTAAGTCACCTCTTTTCCACACTGAAGACTCCCAGCCTAATCTTTTATTTTTTTTTATATGGAAACTATTAATCTTCCTTGTCATTTTTCTCTGAACCTTTTCTATTTCCAGTGTATCCTTTATAGTTACAGAGACTCATATCTATTTTTCCACCGTAGAATAGACCATTTATTCCTACCTTTAATTTCCTACATTTTATCCAGTGTTTTTCCTATATGTGTTTTTATGCTGGTGAGTTTCTTTAAAAGGCATGGTGAAGATTCCTGTCAAAAGCCTTTTGGAAAGCCACATAGACAATACCATAGGGGTGATCTGGTTGAATCATCCTTTTCCATATGCTTGTTGATCACTGACTGTCAAGAGGTTTATAAGGCAGGATTTCCCTTGCTAGAAATGATATACAGAAGCCAAGCCTGGAAGTGCATTTTGTGTTTGTATCCAGCATGAAAGGGAAGTAAAGTCACATAGAGTTATGCTCACTTTGACGTTGTAATCTAGTTCTATGAATTGCCTTGAGATTTTATTCAGTCTTGGAATAGGGCAGGTGAGGCGTAGTCCTTGGGAGACTTTTCAGGAGACAGCTTAGGAAGAGGAGAAACAGGGACCCTCAGCCACGTTTTATTAAATCCACCTCCTCGTTTTGCTCTTAGAATCGCAGAATAGTCTCTGCTGGAAGAGATCTGTGGAGGTCTGTAGTCCAACACCCAGCTCAAGGAAGGTTTGATTGCATGAGGTTGCTCAGGGCTGTGTCCACCTGAGTTTTAAACAGCTCAGGGGTAGAAATCCCACACCTCTCTAGGCCTCCGTTCCAGTATTTCACCACCTTCACGGTGAAAATTACCTTTATTATACCTAGTTGAAATTTCCCATCTATCTTTTTGTATCATTTGTCTTTTCTTCTACCCCTGTCTAGGATTGAGAAGGGTTTGGCTCTGCTTTCTCTACATCCTCCCATTAGCTGTAGACAGCAGTCAAATCTCCCTTCAGCCTTCCTTTCTCAAGGCTGAACAAACCCAGTTCTTTTTAGCCAAAAAGAGGTGACACATTGGTTTGACAGCAGCAGCGTGTTTCAGTTCTTGTTCTTAATAATGAATGGGACAGGGCCAGCGTGCAAGTATTATCCACATGGAGTGGGAAGAACTCCTTCACAAGTTTTTCAATTAGGTTACTCAGAAATAGGCAGTTAGATCTAAAGAAATGCAGTAGGAGTCAGTGACTAATAATTCCCCAAGCATTGGCTGAATGATATAATATGGACAGTACGTACCAGGGCAGAGAGCATGTGCCTTATGAATTTCAGTCCTAATAGAATAATGACCCCAGAGAGGGCCATCAAAAACTAGTAGAAACTAAAGCAATACCATCATCCTTCAGAGTGGATCTGCAAAGACCAGCTGAGGTTTTAACTGCTGGTTTGCATACTAAAGGTCTTACAGCCTCCAGCAGCCGTGTGTTGCTCTTGATATTCCTGTCATTCCCAGGAGAAGGGATGGGGCTTCACATCAGAGAGTCAGGGAGAGCCTTCACCGTGGCGCTGGGTATTTATTCCTCTGTCTGACAGTGTGTTAGACACAGCTCTCCTCTGCCGTTTCACTCGTTCACCTATATAAGCCTACCAGCAACTGAAGTGGGAAGGTGAGATGAGTCTTTTCAGTCTGCTGGTGATACAGAGATTCATCTTTCTGTCACTCCACAGAGCATGCTGAAGTACATTTCCCAGAGTCTGAGTACGGTGCGAGGTAGATAAAGGCCAATGAGCTGATATCAGTCTGGAGAACAGCAAAAATCTCTCCAGAACAGCTGCTTTCATAGAATTCCTGCTATTTTGATAGGAAGTACAGTTGGAAGCTCACATGAGACTCTGGCCACAGCAAATCCAGCATTGACTGACTGCTTAGATTGTAATCCAGGATCTGAAATCTGAAACATTCAGAGCCAAGAGTTTAAATCCAGGCTGTGTGCCCTCACATCTGCAGTCCTGACATTTATTGCGATTCTCTACCATTTCCACACAACATGGTCTGCCTGAATATGTATTGAGGTCTATTGCAGGAGAAGTGGGCGAGTCCTCATGTGCTTGGCATACAGTTCAGTGGCCTTTACACCTGTAGGGGTTACCATCCTGTTTTGGTTTGTTCACAGATTCATTTTAGCCACTCTAGGAGTTCTGCAGGGCTCTTGTGCAGGCAAATACACAAAGCTAAGTACCCACAAATGTCCTGCAGAAGTATATTAGTATTCATTGCATCTGTGTGTGGGGAAGAAACAGTTCTGCCAAAAGGGACCATCTAGAATCTGATCCATTAAATATTTCCAGTGTTGAATATAGTGTTTTTTTCCAAACTGCTTACACTTTGCATATGCCTTTGTTTATATATGTTTCAGAGATAATAAAAAGACTCTGGTATAATGCTTCATCTTGGCTTTGAGAGATAACAGTGCTAAAAATACAAAACAATTATCAACCGAAGCTTGACAATGTGAAAAATAAATAATAAAAAAAAGATCAGCTGAGTCTGTCCTTGACAATATTACTGTTGAACATGACGTAATGTGACTAATGCATCCATTTAATAAGAATTTAAGTCTCTTACAGTGTGTTTGTAATACGATAGAGCATCGGTAAAGCACCTTTTGAAAAGGAGGAGAAAATTGGATCTGATGCGAACTTTAAATTAATAAGGGCTTATTAAAAAGCTCATAGTTAGACCAAATTTCACAGTGAAGTGTAGTTCTTTCTCTTCCTGTTTTTCTTATTTCTAATGTGTGACATATTATATGTAAGTCAACTTTTAAAGATTTATATGTATAAATACATATGCATATATGAGTATGTATACATACACACTTATATGTAAAACCACAGTATGGATTTTCAAACAGTTAAATACATGTTATATTTTGAAAGCCATAATTAAAACAACTCTTCAACTTCTCCATCAGTGCGGAAGCCTGATTAAAGGCTCTTTCTGGAATAAACCAGTGGGAGTTAAGGAGTCTTGTCAGCATGTACATAGACTGTGGATGTAGAAGTGGCAAGCAGCTGTTGACTGCTGGTACAGAGCACATCCCAGCACCCGCCGATGTCTGTGGCAGGTTTGCCTTCTTGCACCAGAAGCAATAAATTACACCAGTCTCACCAGTCCGGTGAGATAAACCACCCCCGCGGCACACGAGGCAGTGTGAGCAGCTGGGAAGGAGAGCAGAGAGCACATGCTGCTGGAGGGCTGTGGGGTGACCCTTTAGTCGGTTGAAGGACGTCTTACAGGTTTTGGGCTGTGTGTTTGGTTCTCCTCATTCATCACTATTTCTAATTTGTTTTAAAAGATTTTAACAGGTGTAAGATAACATACTGCCTTTCAGCCTGTGTTTAGGCAATACTCCAGAGAGGTCCTGCCACTTTCCTTCCCCCGGCAACAGCATCACTCAGTCTGGGGCAGTGCCGGCCAAAGGTGGGCTTTGGGGCAGCAGAGATGGGAGTTTCTTTGTATGCACGGCAGCACCCTTCTGGGCACTGTATCTGCCACCTCCCAGCCATCTGCTCATCAAGACCATTGAGCTCACGAATCTGTTAACGCAACGCACATTTTGAGAATGTGGAAGCTGCCACCACCGGAGAGGTTCAAGGGGATGATAAAAATGTTATGGTGGCCAAGTTTATTTTGTTGTTCTGACTCTTTTTTGCTGCTTCAGCTCCATTCCCCTCTCAGCAGGTGAATTGTACAGATTTACATTCACTGTGTCAGAGATGCTGACCTCCCTAATTAATTCAAATTTGCAGTGATGTCAAGGGTATAGAGGTAATTTGGCCCAGTGGATCAAACAAAGAGTAAAAAACATGCCATTCCCACAGAAATTAATGGAATTTGTTTTCACTTAAAGCAGGGCTGACAGTGGTTCAATGACACTGAATTTCACAGATTTGCATTGATTTGCTAATGAGAAATTTACACTACCATTTACTTGCCTCTAAATTTGACCCTTTCACTTCAGCTTGAATTGATGATTACTGTGGGAACAGAATAAACTAGATTCACTTTTCTGGAGTGAACATAATTCAGTGAGCAAAGTGTAAAAGAATTTGAGGGCAGAGTAATCCAAGGATTAAAAAAAGCGACCAAATAAACAGCAGGAGAAAGAGTGTCTGTCTGATAGCTTATCACTGTGACTAGTACGTGATACCAGCACTCCTAAATGCCGAGGCACAGCCCCCCCCCCAAATTTAATGTGTTATCAATGAGATTTGTGCATACACAAATCCAATTTTAATAAGCCCCTGAAAGGGGGTCCAAAATCCATCCTGCTTGCCCTGACTCCTCTGGGCATGCAGATTGCAGAGGGCTTTGCTGCGGGGGTCTCGCTGGGAGCAGGCTGGCTGGCCCAGGGGACGTTGGACCCTCACACACTGGCTGCAGCCTGGGAGCAGCCACGTCCCTCAGACCAGAGTCGCGGCGCGGGCACCTGGGGTTCGGAAATGGTTCACAATGTGGCCCTGAACCTTGCTGCACGGCTGACCTGCTTTAGCTAAAGGGAAGAAAACCCACATTAGCATGTGAACAAAGGAAGTCAAAATGATCTCATTCATAGAGCTTTCTCTCATTTATATAAGGGAAGCTGGCCCCTGCAGAATAGCGTGTCTTTCTCTGGGCCACACAGGGCTGTCTGCCTAATTTTCCCCATTCTTAACCTTTGCCTCTCCGTGGGACTGAAGTGCAAGATAAAGCCGGGACGCTGCATTCTTCCTTTATATCTTAGCTACAATAGTGAGGAGGTGGCAGGGTTAAAATTGTTTGCACACCCATGGGAGAACTTGAATGCACAGAGCTGTGAGGACAGACTGGCTTGAGAATATGCATCTCGGCCAGAGCCTCTGTGTAGCAGGCAGCCGCAGCCACCTAAGCTTAAATGTAAGCTATTGAGTTTAAATTAGTGATAAAAAATAGCTTCTAAATAACAAAAGTCCCCAAAGCAAAACTTTTGTCTAATAGTACTAATTGCCTTTGAATTAGTTCTTCTCTATAATGCCACGTTAGCACAGCAGCGCATTAATTATTGAGCAATATTTAAATCATTCTGAAGTAATTAATACATTCATTTACCACCTCCTTTACATGAGAAATATCTCTTATAGTATGTTATATTTTTTTAATCTTTGTTGTTTAAAATAACATCTTTTCTTTGTCCTTTCACTTTATGTAGTCGAGAATTTTTGTGAAGACAATGCTGCCATTGAACTGCAGGTTCAGAAGAAAAGTATTTATCACATTTTTTATCCAATATCTAATACTTTTTTTAAAAGTATGCCTCTTAGCAAAATGTATTCTTGGTATTTTGTTGCTGTATTGTTGGACAGCTTAGTGAATTGCTTTTTAAAGGAGTCTACCTGGATTTAATTATTTACGACACTAATAAACTAAGTATTCATAAAACTATATCAATTGTGCCAGCATGAGTCTCGAATCTGCCTCACTGTTGAATAGTTATATTCACAGTCCTCTGAAAAAGAATGCAGCCTTTCTGTGACTTTATGTGCTACCCGTGCAGTGTAAAAGATGAAATTACCTTGCCTAAAAGCACGGATATACTATGGTAGAAATATACTACAGACAACTTTATTCCTTCATTATTATCCCACAAAACCTACTTCTTCTCTTAGCAAATATTCAAGGTAAGGTTTTGTGATTTTGTAAGACCTCTTATATATCTGTAAGATATATGTATGAATAAGAAATTATTAATTAATTAAATTAATTTAACAGTATTCATTAAATGAATATTATGAATAAGAAATTATCATAGAATCATGGAATCATTAAGGTTGGAAAAGACCTCTAAGATCATAAAGTCCAACCATCAATCCAACACCACTGTGCCTGCTAAACCATGTCCTGAAGTGCCACATCTAGACATTTTTTTGAACACCTCCAGGGATGGTGACTCCACCTCTCCCCTGGGCAGCCTATTCCAATGGCTGACCAACTACAAACTGTAAGAAATGCCTTCAGGTATCTATTCTATAGAATTTATGAAACAAATATTCATCCAATCTCCTGGGTTTTCAGGGGGTTCAGACAAGAGATTTAGTTCTTCAACAGAGAGATCTTAAGGCACAAGTCAAAACATCCTGGCCTTCATCAATAAACACTCACACACAGCCTGATGCATTCACAAACAAAACCCCCAAGTATATGCGTATGTTCTCCTGAGAGGGCAGGCTAGTGAAGGTACTGATGTTGTAGTCATGTGGGACCTCACCATGCTCAGATTCTGTATGCACATGTGCGTGGACAACACAGTACTGAACACATACCAGGTCACCGGGAAATGGGGAGGGGCACTATCATTGGTGCTTGCCCTGACATATGTACTGAAGACATTCTTCGCGGTTTAGATAGAATTTTTCTGCTCTTTGTTCTCTGTAGCTCTGGAGTTGTTCCCTGAGCTATGCTATAGAATGCTCTAAGACCCAAATGAACCTCTCAAGAGCTTCTAGAAACTAAAGGAGTTACAGGAACATCTACCTCTACTGTGCCGTTTTGCATGACCTGTCTTCAAGTGCTATACACAAACTTTGGAGGTACATCCTTTGTGTCCTTCCAATATATATGCTGTTAAACTGAAAACAGTTACAGAAAATTGCAATTAGATCAAAGCAGACACAGATCCAGGACCTTAGAAGCTTTACGACTCTCCTTGAGAAGAATCGTGGTACACGTCCTCTTGTATGTGATTACATCCAGGCATGTGAAGGAAAAATGTGACTGGGAAAAGCCAATATGGATTTACTAAGGGTAAAAGGTGCATGATCACTCTGGTCAACTTCTATGGTGAAACAACTTGCTCAGTGGTGAGCAGAGAGCTGAGGACGTCACTTACCTTTTTTTTAGCGAAGTGTTTGCCACAGCCTCCCACAGCATCCTTGCTGACAAGCCATTAAGATATGGACTGGACACATGGAAGACAACATGTATGGAAAACTGCCTGAACTGACTGGTAGTGGTCAATGGCTCAAAGTCAAACTCTCTGCCACTCACAAGCAAAGATCCTCAGGGTGAATATTGGGACCAGTGGTTCTCAATATCCTTACAACTGACCCAGATGACAGGACTGAACGCACCTGCTCCAAGTTCACATATGACACCAAAATGGGAGGAGCTGTGCATACACAGGAGGGAACAGCCACTCCACAGAGAGACACTGACAGGCTGAAAGCTTGCGCTGTAGAGAATTGCGCAAGGTTTAACAAAGGTAAAGGTGAATTTCTGCTCTTGGGACACAGTAATCAAAAGCAATAGCACAGGCTGGGGTCTGCCTGGGAGGCCCTGGGGTTCCTGGTGGGCACCAAGGTGAGCATGAGCTAGCAATGTGCCTCGGCAGCAACGCAGGCCATTCCTAGGCCACAGTCGGCCAAATTTTATCCTAGCCTTGACACCAGCCTGAAATCTAGATAGTCAGACTCATATACCGTGTCTGACAGAGCCGTGTTTCGTCATTCACAGATTTGTCCTTTCTAGTCACTTGCTCCGTTCTGGTGCCCCTGATGTTTCTGTTCCAATTCTGGACTCTTGCAGCATCCATCCTATCTTCCTCTTGATTCCTTGCTTCGTGCTCTTTGCATCTAGTTCTATGAAAACCTCTTTTTTTTTTTTTTTTTTTTTT